>OGLQ01000047.1_pt1 | contig 128884 bp, 185 predicted proteins | sample 1572941 | NCBI WGS metagenome assembly OGLQ01 (sample SAMEA2581891, study PRJEB24529) | metagenome | biome: Human gut stool | place: China | collected 2011
TTTATAACTAAAAGTTATCAAGATTTATTTGGTGTAAGATCGTATATTAATGCCAAAAAATAATGGAAGCAGAAGAAAAAGAAAAATTATGGCTTATGAAGAGGTGTGGTAAAATCACCTCTTCCGCCATTGGAAAACTTATGGTTTCCGGGAGAAGGGAAATGACACCTTCCGAACTAGAGGTTGCAAAAAAACAGGGCGTAAAGAGAAAGACAGTTGATGTTCCTTTCGGAGATACAGCTATCTCTTATCTTTATCAGGTTGCAAGGGAGAGAAGGTTAAACAAACCATGCCGACATATATCCACTTCTGATATGGAGTGGGGAAAGGATCATGAAAAAGACGCTATCGAGTGTTTTAACCATAACACGTTCTCCAGACTAATGTCCTGTGCGGATGATTTTGACGAAATTGTTTTTGTCGATAATATCTATGATGGATACGGCGATTCTCCCGATGGATATGGATTTGATGTCAATGGTAAATTATCTTATATAGCCGAAGTGAAATGCTTTACTTCTGAAAGTAAGATTGAATATTTGAGAGAAGCAACAAAGGAACAGGCGATAGAGGAATACTATTGGCAGCTAATGTCGCATTTCCTTTCCCATCCCGATGTAGATAAAATGTATTATATCGTATATGACGGCAAGTCGGATGATGATCCATTTGATTTACGCCCGGTTAACGATCCGTCAAGACTTTTGTATTGGGAACTTGACAGAAGTGATTATAAAGATGATATAGACAGGATGGAGGATAAGCTACAAATGGCTCTATCTTATCTTTCATTCAACGAACGTGATGCGAAAAAATACCCAATAAGTAAAATTAATGACTTTGTTGGTGTTTCAAATATGTAACGGGTAATTGCGGAGTTACCACAAAAAGTTAATAATATGTCAACAAATATAACATTATCTAAAGAAAGTAGTGAAAACGAAATTAAGGCGTATTTCAATGAAATATTAGGCATTAAGGACCAAATAGGCAGTATTATATAGTATTACATTATATCATGGAACAGAAAATAAAGGCTTATAAAGCATTTGATAAGGATTTATCTTGTAGAGGGTTTAAGTATGAGGTAGGTAAGGAATATGAAGAAACAGGCGACATAAAGGTATGCGAGAAAGGTTTTTATGCATGTCCTTATCCTCTGGATGTTTTTGGTTACTATCCGCCGGCTGGGGCAAGGTTTTGTGAGGTTGAGCAGAGTGGTAAAATAAACGATTCAAAAAGTGACAAGGTTTGTTCTTCAAAAATTAGAATAGGTGCTGAGCTTGATATAAGGGGGCTTGTGAAAGCAGCTGTATCTTATGTCAAGGAACGGTGTACTAACGAGTGTAATGCGGAACCGGGAAAACCTGCCACGGCTGGTAATAGAGGTGCTGCCACGGCTGGTAATAGAGGTGCTGCTACGGCTGGTGATAGTGGTGCTGCCACGGCTGGTGATTGTGGTGCTGCCACGGCTGGTGATTGTGGTGCTGCCACGGCTGGTTATAGAGGTGCTGCTACGGCTGGTGATTGTGGTGCTGCCACGGCTGGTTATAGAGGTGCTGCTACGGCCGGTAATAGTGGTGCTGCTACGGCTGGTGATAATGGTGCTGCCACGGCTGGTTATAGAGGTGCTGCTACGGCTGGTAATTATGGTGCTGCTACGGCTGGTAATAGTGGTGCTGCTACGGCTGGTGATAATGGTGCTGCCACGGCTGGTAATTATGGTGCTGCCACGGCAAGAGGAAAGGCTTCAACAGGATCTAATGGTTTGTCAGTAGCAAGAGGAAAAAATGTTCAGGTAAAAGGCGGAATAGGTGCAATTTTGGTCATAGCTGAGGAAAGGGATGATACGTATGATATTGTTGATTGGAAGGCTGTAGTAGTTGATGGTGAGGTTGTCAAGGCTGATACATGGTATAGACTGGAAAACGGTGAGTTAGTGGAAGTTGATTAATTTACAAGTGCCACCAAATATTATGGTAATTTGTCTAGAACAAAATGTCTGTAAAAATGTATATTAATACCTTGTCTAAGTTGTTATGACTACACTAATCAAGCACAACAAACCTAATCGTGGGGATGAAATAATCATCCCCTATCTTGCCATAGAAAACAATATCAACTTTATCATGCTCAATGGGGGTATAGGTGACGTTGAACTTATGGACGGAACGAAATGTAAGTCAATAAGCTGCACTCCTATCAAATTTGATGATGCAGGAGATGATATATATCGTATATATGGCATAGGAAAAGAAGCATGGAAAATGGCATGGCTGAAAAGAGTACATGCCATGAGTGATGAAATTGTAAAACTAAAGTTAGATTTCAATGCCAGCAATTAGCGAATTATGGATAGATTATCCAATATCTTACCGTGACGAAAAAGGAAGGTTCGTCAAAGGTCATAATTATGGATTCAAGAAAGGAAGGAAAGTATCGGATGAGGAACGTGAAAAGAAAAGAGTTATTATGAAGGAACTCATAAAGAAACGAAAGGAAAACGGTTCTTATCTCGGCCATAGAAACAATACAAGGGCTGTCATTGCGATAGAGGATGGTACGAACAGATTCCTATGCTTTGAAGCCTGTTGTGACTGTGAGAGGAAATTAGGTATGCCACAACGATCATGCAGTTCTTTTTGTAAGGGGAAAAACGGGCATAGATGGAGAAACTTTAAATTATTTTACGAGGATAGATATGGATTACGTTAACGAATTTGAAAGGCATTTATAAACAATTAAACACTATTTAACTAAATTAGTTATGTTGTAATTTAATTTATAGTTATATTTGCAATATGAAACGAGCATATAAATATAGACTTAATCCTACTCCTGAGCAGATTGTTTTCTTCAACAAATCTTTCGGGTGTTGTAGGTTTGTGTATAACTATATGCTCGGTAAACGTATAGAAGCGTATCAGCGTGACAAGACGAAGATAGGATGGGTTGGACTGGCTAAGATGCTTACAGAACTTAAAAAGGAAGATGGGAAGGAATGGCTTTCGGAAGTATCAAACGAGTGCCTGCAACAATCCATAAGAAATATGGACAGCGCGTTCGTGAAGTTCTTCCGTGAAAAGGCAGGCTTCCCAAATTTCAAGGCGAAGCATTACAGCAGACAGTCATACAAGGCTATAAATTCGGTGTCTGTTGACCTTGACAACAATAAGGTAAGACTTCCAAAGATCGGATGGGTTAAATTCTTTCCAAACAGGAAGTTTGACGGTAAAGTATGCTCTGTTACGGTAAGCAAGACACCAACAGGTAAATATTTCATTTCTGTCCTTGTTGACGATGGAAAGGAAATACCTGTAAAGCCTGCTGTCAGATATGATACGTCTATCGGTATAGATGTCGGTATAAAGGATTTTGCAGTTTGTTCAAACGGTGATGTGTATGCCAATCCCAAATATCTTGAGAAATCGGAAGCAAGACTAAAGGTGTTGCAAAGAAGATTCTCAAAGACAAAGAAAGGTTCCAACCGAAGAGAACGGGCAAGAAAAATCCTGGCAAGACAGTATGAGAAGGTTTCCAACCAACGCAACAACTTCCTGCATCAAGTCACATCAAAGATTGTCCGTGAAAACCAAACGATAATCATTGAGGATTTGAATGTAAAGGGTATGTTGAAAAACCACTGTCTTGCAAAATCTATATCATCCGTTTCATGGAGCGAGTTTTTCCGACAGCTTGAATACAAGTGCGAATGGTATGGACGCAACCTTATACGTATCGGACGTTTTGAAGCAAGTTCCAAGACATGTATATGCGGATACGTTAATAGTGAATTGAAACTAAGTGACCGTGAATGGGTTTGCCCGAAATGCGGAAGGCACAATGATCGTGACATTCTCGCTTCGGTGAACATCAAACGGTTCGGACTAATATCACCCTTGGTAGAAGGGGTTGAGGACGTGGAGTGGTCGGCAGTAGCCGGGGCGGTGAAGCGTCAATATGTATGTGTATGAATGTATATAATTACCTCAAGCTAAGGGATTACCAGGAGGTGGGAATAACCCGTCTGAGAAATGCCCTGACTAATCATAAGCACGTCATATTCTCTGCCTGTGTAAGTTACGGCAAAACGGTCATAATGAGTTTTATGGCTAAAGGTGCTGTTGAAAAGGGGAATAAGGTGCTTATCGTATCCCACAGATCTGAACTTATGACACAGACAGGGGGAACGTTGGAAAGAGTTGGCATACAGGCTGAATATATCTCTCCTAAGCACAGGAACATACCCAAAGGTCTAGTAGTATCCGCAATGGCTCAAACTCTCCGTAGAAGGCTAGAAAAGCCCGAATGGGTTGAATGGGTTAAGAGTGTATCTCTCTGCCTAATAGACGAAGGGCACACCTCTGATGCGGACTTTCTCTTTGAATCTGGTTTGCTTGATGATAAGTATGTAGTAGGTCTTACAGGAACCCCGATGAGAAGTGGAAACCAAAGGCAGCTTGGCATGAACTATGAAGAGATTGTAGAAACCGCCCAGATACAGGATATGATGGACCGGGGAAACATAACCAAGTTGAGAACGTTTACGGTTGATGCGCCCGACTTGTCTAAGGTTAATACCGATTATCGCACAGGTGATTTCGATAGCAGGCAGATGGGTGCGGTGTTCAACAAGTCTGTACAGTACAAGGGGGTGATTGAAAACTATATGCGTATCTGTCCGATGAAAAAAGCAATCTGTTTTGATGCCACACAGGCAAATGCGATAAGGATGTGTGCTGAATTTAATGAAGCTGGCATTCCTGCAAAATTCCTCATATCAGGTATAGACAAGAACAAGCCGGATGAGTTGGAGTTATATGAAAGATACAAGCATCTTACAGGAAACAGGGAACAGCTTATCAAGGATTTCCATGACGATAAATTCACCGTTATATGCAACAGTGGCATATTGTCTACGGGATACGATGAAACAAGTATAGAGGTTTGCATATTAAACCGTGCTACACAATCCGTTCAGTTTTATATCCAGGCAACTGGCAGGGCTATACGGCTTCACCCAAATAAGACAGAAGCATTTCTCCTAGACTTCGGTGGTAACATATCACGGCTCGGCAAGTTTGAGAAAGAACGTAAATGGGCTTTATGGCATAACAAGGGGAAATGTGAAGGGATACAAGGAGTGAAAGAGTGTAAACAGTGTGGTAAATATATTGCCATAACCGCTTCGGAATGCCCTTTCTGCGGATATGTATATCCTACCGAAAAGGAGATAAGGATGGCGGAACTGCAAGAACTGGTAGGAGATTTAAAGTTCGATCAAATGACGCCTACTCAATTTTTCCAGTATGCGGAACTTAAAGGATACAATACTTATTGGGCAATACGGCAGTTGTATATCAGAAATACGGAAACTGATTTTCGTAAAGCCATGAAAGAATGCGGATATTCCAGCAAGTTTATATGGGGTTATATTCAAAGAAACAAAAAATAACATTATGAAAAACAACATTAATCCTTGGGAAGTGTTTGATGAGATTGAATGTTCCCATAACCCAGAATATATTGTTTGTGTGTCGCATCTTAGACATTACACGAATATTTTTGGCATAGACAAAAGGCTTATAGACTTTCTTGGAATGGAAAAGAATACAATCTTAGATATTGAAACATTTTGTTTTGGCGGAATGGACGTTTTCGGAATAAAAGAAGATTGTACTTCCGTAATAGAAGATTGTAAAAGACAAAGAGAAGCAAAGAAAGAAGCCTTGGAGAAAAACAGGAAATTAATAGCCATGCTAAAATTAAAACGTGAAAATATGTGCGGCATAGGTACAAGAAAGGTAAAATTAATGCTTAATAAAAAGATAAAACAAGGAGATTTTACGGCTAAAATTTACCGTGTTGCATTGGAGATACAAGATTACAACATAAAGGCTAAAGACGCTCCATTTCCCTACTCAGAAAAGATGTATGCAAAGAAAGAAGATTTGATTGACAAACTTATCGAAATATATAACGAAAGTAAGTTATCTTTTGGGTGCTCAGAGGATAAGGGGAAAAGAGTTTCTTTTATTGTATATTTTGATCTTCCTTTAGGGAATCAAATCTCTTTTCACTCTACAGTAAAAAGGAATATTCCTGTATATGAAAAAGAGTGGGATGGATTGGTAAACAGTACATTGGACAAGTTAGAAAAAGAAATAAAACAATATTTAAACATTTAATCATGGAAAAAAAATATTGCAGGAAGTAACAAACTATACTTTATAGGTGACTGGATTGACGAGTATTGCGATTTGCGGTTCGATGATGTGGTAAAACAATGCACGGACGATTTCTTGTCAGAAAACATTTCTTTGGATGATCTTGCAAAATAGCAATACAAAGCCTTGCAGAAACGGAGAGTATTGCTGCTGTCGCTGCAAGCATAGATACACGGTTATTGTGGATGGATTGTTTGTTGGATACGTATGCTATATTCCTTGGTTTGATAAACATGTTGCCATGAAGATAAGAAATAGCGGACATGACATGTGTGAAGGATTTGAGATGGTTGATAACAAACTTTAACCTTTTATTTTTCTCATATATGCCATTTCGTGATACCTTTGCCAAATACAATTTTTTTTATTATGGCTGAGGAAAAACGGTCTGCGGAAGAAAAGAAAATGCAGAAAGATATAGTAGTTAGTTATAGGAACGAGAAGGAAGGTAAAGGATGCAGGGGATTGCTTGTAGCGTTCTTTTCCGAACTTCTCCATCCTGCTGTAAGTGGTAACAAGTCGGCTGAGTTCCGTGCTCTAGGGGCAAAGAAAAGTATGCCTGACCTTGCTTATATACATGACGGTAAGATATATGGCATAGAACTTAAAATGCCTGACAGTAACCATGACCGTAATCATATAATAGAACAGGCTGATGTGATGGCTACATATTTCTTTAGAGGATATTTTGTATGGTCTAAGGAAATGTTGTGGAATATACTTGACGCTATCGAGCGTGGTCAGCCGGGGATGTCAAATACACTACAGATAAAAGATTATTGTATGCGTAACAACACCACAAAAGTAAGTTTTGAAAAAATAATTAAAGAGTTGTTTCAATGAAAGTTATATATAACAAAATTATTCCATTAAAAGGGTATAAGTGTATAAATTTGTTTGGAGTTCTTTTCGTAAGAAAAGGATGTACGATGCGTGAAAGCGATTATAATCACGAAGCGATTCATACAAAACAAATGAAAGAACTTTTGTATGTTCCGTTTTACATTTTGTATCTTTTGGAATGGTTTTACAGGCTTACACAAAAAGGTAATGCGTATAGAAACATATCGTTTGAGAAGGAAGCCTATAATAACGAGAACGATATGGATTATCTTGATAAAAGAGAACATTTTTCTTGGATTGAATACATTTGAATTTTACATTTATGAATAAGATAGTTTTTGATAGAAAAGTTTTATATTCAACGTTAAACTCAGCCAAAGCCTGCCTTTCCGATACAGGCTTGACGATATTGAAATGTTTCCGTTTTAAATATGTAGCATCAGAAAATTCAATAGAGGTTACTTCATACAATAACCTTAATGAGATGCGTTTGATTATTCCAGTTGTTGATTCAGACTGTAATGACGGACAGGAGTTTGCAGTAGACGGAATAAGACTTGTAAAGTTGCTCAAAACAGTAAAGGATTCCATTGTTACGGTAAAGATATATGATAAGGATATAATATTCTCTTACAATGGCAGTGAAGCGTCTTTCTTTGCGGAAGATGTAGAATCTTATCCTGATATTAAAATGGGTAAGCGTGGTACCGGGATAAGGGTCAACTTGAACAGGAATGATCTGTATAGAGCATTAAAAAGGAACATTGGGTTTAATGATATCAGTGACGTTGTGACCAGCCTTAGTGGAGTGGGGATAAATTTTATTTGTTCCAATAATTGCATTGATATATGTTCGTCCGATAAGATTGTATTTGTAAGAGATGTTATAGAATGTCAGCCGGATATATCAAAGGACTTGTGCATAAATGTAATGCCTACATCGGTAAAGGAAGCGTTATCTTTTCTTGAAATGTTGTCAGAAGAAAATGTAACTGTTTCTGTATCTGATGATGAAAGGGTGATGTCCATATCTTATGGGGATTTCGGTTCTGTCTTTAATTGTACGCTGATGGAGGTTAAGTTTGTAAACTACACACCATTGGTAAACAATATAAAATCAAACTTTAATTACTTTATTAAAGCAAGAACTAGCGACTTGATAGATTCCCTTTCAAGAATAAAGGTAATGTCAGATGTATATAACATATCACATTTTGTTTGCAGGGAGGGAGATAATAAAATGGATATAACATACACAAATGATGCAGGATATAAAATATCGGAAAATGTTGGAATTGAAGGATATTGTCAAGGGCGTTTGGATTGCAATCTGAATATTGAAAAGATGATTAACGCATTGAAGGTGTTCCCTGGGGATTATGTTACATTGGCATATACCAATCCTGATAATAATGCTCCTATATGTATCATTAACGAAGAGGGAGATTATAAATTAATGGGCGTAGTAAACATTTTTAAGAGTTGCTAACTATTGTTTAACCTATCGAATATGCCGTTTTATTATTTTTGCAACAAAAATATATAACTTATGGAAAACGAAGAAAGAACAATTCAGATTCTCGCTGAAACAATAGATAGGTTAAACAAGACTATAGAATCACAGAACAGGCTGATTGAGGATTTAAAAAACAGGCTTGAAACAATTCAGAACGAATATAGCCCTTCAATTATGACTGTAGGCGTATTGATAGAAAAGTTGAATAATACAAAGACAAGAAGCGGAAAGGTAAGATTTGAAGCATTATCCAAACATATAATGCCATATCTTACCAATCAGCTTTATGACGAGTATGATTTTAATGATGCCATTCCTACGTTCAAGGAAGTCCCGTCCGTTGAAAAGCCTGTCAATCGTGACATGATAGATGATATGATCAATGTTATAAAATCAAAGAGAAAGATAAGCGAATCATCCCAAAAGGCATATCTTTTAATGCTTAAAAGAATATTGTCCGAATCAAAAGAGATGAGCAAATATATCAATGATTATATTATCTCACTGAACGTAAAATCTCCTTCAAATATATCTCTTACGGATGAAGAAATAGAATTATTCTGGAATGTCGAGCCGTTTAACGTTACAGAAAAAATAGTAAAGAAATTGTTTCTGATTCAATGCTATACTGCCATGAGATATTCCGATATTTTCAGATTGAAAGATTCTATGATGGAAGGAAATGTTATTTCGTATATATCAAAAAAGACAGGTAAGAACGTTGAGGTTCCTGTACCTTCCAAGATTATAGAAATGATAAAAGAGGTTAGATCGTTCGATAAATACAACATAGAATCTTCCTTAAAGACTACTATGAATGAAGTTCTACCAACCCTTGGATGTAGAGCAGGTATAAACAAGCAGGTATTTGTAAGACGGGCAAATGTACTCATGAAAGGGCCGAAGTACCAGTTCATCAAAACACATACAGGACGTAGAACAGCTATTACCAGATGGGCTAATATGGGAATACCAGAAGGAGAACTGAAATCTATGGCTGGTCATTCTGATATAAGAACCACGAACAGATATATTACTGCAAGCGTATCAAATAAAACCAAAAATATTTTAACTGATGGAAATTTTGGAGAATGTGCTGTCAATTGAAAAAATGAAACACCTGCAAGAACTTGGAGTGAATACAGGTAACGCATCAATGACTTGGATGTTATATCCTTATGAGGAAGGGAAACAACCACAATTATCTTTACGAGAGTGGAAAACTTTCAAGGAACCGTTCAGAAAAGAACATTGTATTCCTGCATTTACTTTTCTTGACATCTTGGAACTGTTACCAAAAGAGATAAAAACAGGAACGGATACTTATTGGATTACAATGTACTTTAGTGACAATTGTTGGCATATATGTTATTCCATGTCTGACGAGTTTGATTATTATCAAGAATTTTTATCTTGCTCATTAATAGATGCAGCTTATGAAATGCTATGTTGGTGCGTTGAGGAAAGATTAATATCATAAAGATAAAACGGAATTAATTAAAAACGAATTAGAAATGAATGATGGAGTTCACTTTGACCAAAATGGTAACGAGGTAATCGTAATCAATGGATTTGAATATCCACGAGAAGAATTTGATTCCCTTGTGAATATATGTGGAGATTGCAATATATAATAACAAGAAAGTAATGAGTAAAACAACAATTTATTACCTATTCCTAGTAGTAATGTATATGCTGCTAGGATAGGTGGAAAGGAGAGATATGAAACATACAGTAGAAGATGCAGCGAAGGAAGCGGCAGAATATTGTTATGAATGCCAATACGATAATAGCTTAGAAATGAGGTTGGTTAAAGAGGCATTCAGACAAGGTGCCGAATGGCAGTCAAAGCAATCGCCTTGGATAAGTGTTAAGGAAAAGGCTGGTTGTGACACATCAGATGATTGTATTGTAATGGTTGCGAATGGTGATATATTCAAAGCGTATTTTTCATCTAAAAACAAATGGATGAAAAGTAATAGAGGCTATTATGATGAGGTTATAGATGATGTTGTTGCATGGATGCCCATTCCGTCTTTCGATGAGATACTCGAAGCCAACAGAGATGTACTGGAACGAATTAAAGAGAAAGGAGATTGATTATGGAAATAAAGAACGTAGGACAACTTAGAAAAATCATAGAGAACCTTCCCGATGATTTTGAAATCGAGATGCGTGTCAGACGCAAATTGACGGATGAAGAATTGAAAAATTGCAGATACCCTTATCCTTACGATACAGAGTATTTAACTTTGGAGTTTGACGATATAGGCGTTTCTGACAAAGTATTGTGTTTGGGTGTAACTTCTAATGAATGAACGGTATGGAAGTAAAGAACGGAATAATAATAGACGGGGTGCTGCATGAATTGTGCGTTGGAATATGTGATGAGTGCTCATTACAAAATGAGTGCGATGATAGTTCAGAAATCATTTGCGATATAGCTTACGAAAACCAAAACATGGACCAGTGCTTTGTCAGTCGTGGGAAAATAACAGATATTAAGATAGATAAGGAGGAAAAGAAATGAAACAGGTATTGTCATTCAAGCAAATGAAGCATTTACAAGAACTTGGATTATACCATATCTACACCTTGCAGGATATTCTCGATAAGCTGCCTTGCTTTATTGGCAATCAAGTGCTTACCATCCAAAAACTTGCGGATAGCTATACGTGCTTGTATATGGAATCTTATAAGATTACAGAGAGTAAAGAACTCATTGATGCAGCATACGATATGTTGTGCTGGTGCATTGAAAACGGATATGTTAAAGTTGGGAAGAAGGAATAACAATGAAAGCAAGAATAAAAAGAAAAATACAAAAAAGACCATTCCTATACAATGTAGGACAAGTTTTTAAGGCTTGTGATTGGCTTACTGAAATTCAGCGTGGAAATATAGTTTGGCATCGGTATCATTCATTCGGTACTATTACTAAGCGTTATGTTTAAATAAATGATTAAACAATGAAAGCAAGAGTAAAATTAACAGGAGAAATTGTAAATATCAAGGATTTATATGATGATGGCACTGCATTGGTGAATGATAAATATTTAAAAATATCAGAACTTGATTTCTTTAGTGAAACTATCGACTGGGAACAGCGTAGATACGAATTGGCAAAAGAAATCGTTAATGTGGTTATAGCAAACGATATTGGTGTTTGTTCTGATGTAGCTGCTAAATATTCGGTTAATTGTGCTAATGCCATAATTAAAAGATTAAAGGAGGTGAATAATGAATAGCGTACAGACACAAACACTTTCCATTAAAGGAGATGGAGGTGGCGAAGCGTATATTGACTTTTGCGATGGACAATTATGTGTTTCTGTTGTCATAGAAGGAAAACAGGCGGATTTTCACTTTGAACCTGTCACTCTAGGAATGTTTGCCCATGCTTACAAGCTGCATTGTGAAGAGTGTGAAAAGAAGAAAGGAGAATAACCATGAAAGTGTTAAGAGATAAAACTCCTGTCGCTCGTAAAGAGCACAGGTGCAATTTTTGCGGTGGAGTAATTTCCATTGGAGAAAAATACAACAGACAGACCAATGTTTATGACGGTCGTGTTTATGACTGGGTATCCCACTGTGAATGTTCCGAGTTAGCCTGTGAACTTAATATGTTTGATGATTGCGATGAAGGACTTGACGATGATGGATTTATTGATAGACTTGATCAGTATGTTTACGACAATCATTATGACGATAAAATAGATGATATTGCGAAGGATTGGCAATTACCACGTTATGAATTAGTAAAGAAAGTATTGAATGAATTAAACAAGAAATAGTTATGACCGAAGAACTTGTGACATTGGAAACAGCAAAGTTGCTGAAAGAGAAAGGGATGTTTATAGATATAGAATTTCCTCCACAATCCGTTGCCCAAAAGTGGCTACGTGAAACTAAGAACATTCATATATGTATATACAACTGTGCCTGTGGTTATGGATACGAAATATCTAAAGCTGACAATGGAACTCATATAGCTAGTTCTGCTTATAAAGAAACAAATGACGGAGAAAAATGGGATACCTATGAGGAAGCACTGGAAGCTGGTTTACAGGAAGCATTAAAACTTATATAAAATGACGAAAAATGAAAAGAATAGTTACTGTCCAAGATATGATTGACGAATTAATGTTAGTTGTCAATAAGGATGCTGAAATAAATATTGTAATGAATACAGGAGATTACCAAACTGAATACATTCCAGATTTATATGATTTTTCTGTCATTGATTTTACTGATGTACATCCTGATGATGGAAACTCGGAAAATAAAGTGGTAATAGAAATGTTTCGTTAAAAGAGAAATAAATAACACTCAAAACATAAAAGAAATGAATACAACTTTTGAAAGATCGTCTAATAGTACCGATGAATGGTACACACCGAAAGAAATTATAGACGCATTAGGTGAATTTGATTTAGACCCATGTGCCCCATTAGCCCCCCCTATAAAACGGCAAATGTCATGTACAATAAAAATGACGATGGGTTAAAACAGGAATGGAAAGGACGTGTTTGGTTGAACCCACCTTATTCCCGTCCTCTTATAGAATGCTTCGTTAAACGGATGGCAGAACATGGAAACGGTATTGCTTTACTTTTCAATCGCTGTGATTCAAAGATGTTTCAGGATGTGATATTCGAAAAGGCAACGGCAATGAAGTTCTTGCGTAACCGAATCAGATTCTTCCGTCCAGACGGAACTCGTGGGGATTCTCCTGGCTGTGGCAGTATTCTCATCGCTTTTGGTGAAAACAACGCGGAAATATTAAGAAACTGTGATATAGCAGGTAAGTATGTTAGGATCAATTAGAATGGCAAAAAAGATGAATAAGGAAGAATTTTTAAGCAAAAGATACGCCATTGATTTAAAGATAAAAAAATTGAATGGAGAAAAGGAACAGTTGGAAAAGGAATACATTGAATCCAACCAAGTATTCCCTATTGGAAGCAAAGTCTGTATAACGGTCATGGCTCATAAAAGGAACAATGAAAGGATATTAGTTCCCGAAGCGAAGAAGTTAGCCTATATTGCAGATTATGATATTGATGATAACGGAGAGGTTGTACCCTCTTTAAGACAGTTGGATTGCAATGGGGGCATGTCAGCAATACCTTTATTTGTTAATTTAAAGAAGGCTATAATTAAATTGGTATGAAAGAAATAATAGATGAACAAATGGTTATGGATGAAAAAGAACAATTAGCCATTACTAGAATACAAAAATTCAGTAAGATAGCTAAAACAATGGGGTTGGAAGTACATTTGGGTTTTTCGGGAGGAAAAGATAGTCAGGTATGTTATGACCTTTGTAAACGTGCCGGGATACCGTTCAAAGCCTTTTTCAACCATGCCTTTGAAAGTAATATTACATTAAGGTTCATAAAAGAAAACTATCCCGATGTAATATGGAGGCGTGATTATAAATTCGGGTTTATACAAAATATATGGAAAAACCACAAATCCATCCTTCCTACTGTACAAATAGCTTATTGTTGCAATGATTATAAGCACAACCCTAAATATGTGGATGCGTGCAGTATTACGGGAGTAAGGAAAGCTGAAAGTAGGAGTAGAAGTGCTAGGACGGCATTTGAAGCGAAAAACAAAACGACTTTAAAGAAAAACAAAGAATTGTTTGATTCCTATTTTGAAGAACATTGTCAGTCTATTGGTGCTACTTCCATCATACAATTAAAGCCTATTATAGATTGGACGGATAAGGATGTATGGGATTATATCCATAAATATTCATTACCTATAAATCCCGAATATGATTATTGCAAAAGAGTTGGATGTATTGTTTGCCCGAAAGCAAATTTAAATAGTAATTACATAGGACTTATAAAATATCCAAAACTTATTGACGCCTTTATTTCTGCAAGAGAAATGAGGAATGACGTTGATTGGTTTATTAATATTGATGAAACTGATTATTCCAATGATAAATGTTATTATATATGTCGGTGGTTAAATCATTCCTTCATGCCGTTCACAAAGAAGCAGGAAGAAAGGTATAAACAGGTAAGAGAAATATATGATAAATTACATAACAAATAATTATGGCTATTATAGGAATTGACTTTGACGGAACAGTCGTGACACATGACTTTCCCAAAATCGGCAAGGATATAGGTGCTGTGACTATATTAAAAAGATTGGTTGAGAACGGACATAAACTTATTCTGTTTACCATGAGAAGTGATATTGATGAGGTGACTTCCGATGATTACAACATACACAAACAGGGAGGAAAGTATTTGTCGGAAGCCGTACAATGGTTTATGGACAACAACATTCCCTTGTTCGGTATAAACGAGAATCCCGAACAGCACACATGGACTACATCACCCAAACCTTATTGTCACATATACATTGATGATGCGGCATTGGGATGTCCGTTGAAATATAACGTGAACTTATCAAATAGACCATTTGTTGATTGGATGGAAGTAGAAAACACTCTTATAAAAAGAAAACTTATATGAAAGTAGGATTGATTGATGCGGATTTATTGGATAACGGAACCACATTCCCCAATCTTGCCATAATGAAAATGTCCGCGTTCCTTAAATCAAAAGGTATCCATACGGAATTATTGATGGATGGAAACAATATTGATTCCTATGATGTTATTACCGTATCAAAGGTGTTTACATCCACAAACGAACCAAGTTTCATACATGGATATAAGGGAAGTGTGATGTATGGGGGAACGGGATGGTATATGGGAAATGCTCATGATAACAGCTTCAATGGTATAAGATATAAGGATTTGCACGATCTTCCTAATACAAAACTGTTTAACGGTTTGTTATGGGGAACACAGATGCCCGATTATCATATATATGATTCCTTTATTGAAACAATAAGGGGGAATGGTAAATTGAAGGCGTATCATTCGTCTTATACCGATTTTTCCATAGGATTCCTTACAAGGGGGTGTTTCAGAAAATGCCCGTTTTGCGTAAACAGAAACGAAAGCAAGGTATTCAAATATTCGGAATTATCCAATTTCCTAGACAGCGACAGAAAGGTGATATCACTTCTTGATGATAATTTCCTTGGATATGCAGGATGGGAGGATGATCTTACAGAGTTGCAAGCAACTGGGAAACAGTTTCAGTTCAAACAGGGTCTTGACATAAGACTTCTTACTCCTAACAGGGCTTCCATGTTATCCAAGAGCAAATATTACGGTGACTTTATATTTGCATTTGACAATATAAAGGACAAGGATGTTATTTCAAGAAAACTTGATTTATGGAGAAGCATTACGGACAAGTCAACCAAACTTTATCTGTTTTGCGGATTTGAAATCGGTACAAGCAGAGAGTTGCTAATAAAAGATATCCTTGAACTGTTTGAAAGGATAGAGATACTTATGAGATATAAATGTCTTGGATATGTCATGAGATACAAGGATTACGCTCTTCATCCCATGTCAAACATATATGTGCAGATTGCAAGATGGGTAAACCAGCCTAGTTTCTATAAGAAAATGTCATTTAGGCAATTTTGCGAACTTAACCAAAAGGGAGTACAGAAAGAATGTATGTCCATGAGAACATTAAAATCCATGTATGAGGAATTTCCTGAATACAAAAGTAAACTTGACCATTATTTTAACATGGAATATGAACAATTTTAAACTATATATCGCTCGTGACGAAGGCAAATGGGATGAAGGTGTACAAACAACAGGAGAACTGAACCTGTTTTATGATACTCCGCAACTTCTATTTGATGTAAAAGACCAGATATCATATTGGGGCAATGCCCGTAAGATAGCAGAAATCCCATCCTACATGTATCCGCAAATAAGAGATAAGGAGTGTTATGTTTTCAACAATCTTGAATTATACCAAAGTTTTAACTGATAATAGAGAGGATAGGCAGTTAGCCTATCTTCTCTTTTCGTATTTTCTTTTCATTTTTCTTCTTTCCACCCGTGACATACCCATGCTTTGAGCAATACCGAACAGTATTTCCTTTTCCGAATCGTTAAGCATATCATATACTTCTTCTTTACTTTTTCCGCTAATCATAGCCATAAAAATCTTTTTCATAATGATTTATTTTAGTTTTTTCTTACAACAATCGCAAATCTCGTCTTTTATAGGTTTTGTAAATAAAGCACCTACATATCCTGCAAGGTATCCGGCTTCTTCTGATGAAGGCTTTATGCCGTAATAGTCAATTATATGACCAATCATGTGTTGTTTTTCATGCTCTAGTGTATTCATAAATTCTTCATCAGACGTACTGTGACTGATAATAATTACAGTGCACTTATTGTTTGAATACGTTACACCGTAATTGTATTTTTCAGTCTTTATCTTATCCGTTATCCTGTTCAGCAAATGAAAAGGACAGCCAATGTATTCCAGTCTGTACATCGCTCTTAAATAAGAGTATTTATCCACAGAATAGAACACATCAACCGTCCAATCATATTCCTCAATGTATAGTCTTTGTCGTACCATAGCAATCAGATATAATCCTCCCAAGAGAAAGGTGTTCCACAGGCTATACACTTTGCGTAATACTCGTCAAGAGCACGGGTAGGGCTTCCGTCAACATCGTCAAGATAGTCTTTTACAAACATACAGGCATATTGTTCATTGACGATGGATGAACCCATGTAGTCGGCACGTACCATATTCAATACATAAACCTTGTTGTATTCCACATCGTTTTTCAATTCAACATTGAATTGCTTCATCAATGCTTCTACTTGGTCTTTGTCATATGGGTGTATTTTGTTACCGTTCCTGTCTTTCATTTTTGAAACGGCATATTCACACAATTTCTTTGAGAAATTCCATCCATGTTCTGCAAGATATTTTTCCATTCCCGAAGGAAGTTTCTCATATACATCTAATCTCGTTCTTTCCATAGCTTTTGTTTTTAAAAAGATAGCCCGTAGCAAACCACTACGGGCTTAAACCAATTTAATTAGCGTCTACGTCTGGCGTAAGGACCAGTACCTTTGACTCCGCGTCTTTCTCCGTACTCATCATCGTCATCCCAAATACGCCCGTCATCGTCCATTCTTCTACGCATTCCACGCTCACCGTAACGTCCATCCATTTCTTCCATAGCGTCACGATAGCCTTCTTTATACGCTTTTTCTAATTCCCGGTCCATATCTTCACCTTCAAAGCTACGGCCCATTCCATATACTTTCCAACCCATAGTGTTTATTTTTTATTGTTGTTATTATTATTGTTTACATGTTGCACGTCAGGCAATTTGATACCAGAAGCAGCAAGTTGTGCAAGTATATCCTTTATCTGTGACAATTCACCTTTAAGTTCCTTCATCTCCTTGTCCTGCTGTGCCTTTTCGGCAAATGCAGGATTCAATGCTGTAAGCATCTCATCGCAGCTTTTGATTACTTTCTGATGGTATTCCACAGATTCCACAACCCTTACACTACTTATTTTCATTGCTTCTATCTCTGCATTGATGGCATCCTTGCTTTCCGATACAACCACATTTCCGCCTACTTGGGAAAAGTCTGCTATACTAAGATTGGCTGGCAACTTTTGAAAATCAAGAGTATCATCTCCAACCTTAACTTTCACATCCACAACCATTTCATTTTGCGGAAGAGGATATGCTGTATATCCGTTCTGATATTTAGGAACAGGATTTGAAACACTTACCACAGTGCCCACATCACATCTTGGGTTTTCCCCTTTATGCAATATGAAAAACTGCTGTCCTTGTCGTATTGATTGAAACATACTTATTCTAACTTTTTAATATCATTTTACAGTGCTTCTAGCCTGTGCGGCAGTAGCAGGTGCAACGATATGATTAACTACTTGAAATATCCCATTACATTTGTCGTAATAGACAAAGTATTTATTGCCTTGTGAAATTTCACTAGACGGAATCTGATCTCCCGAACCGTTTACCAAAGGAACCTTGCTTGTGGATGTTGATGTGGTATTTGTCAGTGTGGTAGCCACAGAAACAAGATACCCGTCAGATCCGGCAGCAGGAACATGATTTACACTCAAGAGCAAAATACCTTGATTTGGCAATCGTCTGAACAGGCACGGGCTAATACCATAGATAACCTCTGAATTTGTCGTGTCTGTTGTTACAGAAGATGTCCGAACAAACGGTATTCCTCCAAAGTCAAGTCTATGTACTCCTTTAAAACGGTTAGCGTTATATCCCATCATATAAGGATTAAAAAAATAACTCATAACTTTTCCCTTTCTTTAAAATTTTACTATTTTTGCATCGGGATAGATAGGAGTAATTAACCTATTGAAAAGGGTTCGCTAACGCCCTTCCCTCTTTTTTTATGTTAGCATCACTAAAATAAGTTAGCAATGACAAACGAAGAATTTATTAAGAGCATCTCCTTGGAAGGAGAAATTTGGAAGGACGTAATCGGATATGAAGAAACATATATGGTTTCTTCATATGGTAGAGTTGTGTTTAAAGAACGTTTTAGAGATAATGGCAATGGTGGATACGTTATGCCACCAAAGCTATGTCATTTAATGGAAACGAAATTTGGATACTTACAAGCTCGCCTATATAAAGATAATAAAGAGAAAAAATGCTATGTTCATAGATTAGTTGCATCTGCACATATATCTAACCCTAATAATTATCCCATAATAGACCATATAGATACCAACAGGAAAAACAACAAAGTATCTAATTTAAGATGGTGCAATTCCTCTATGAATGCTCTAAATCCAATAACAAGAAAAAGAAACTCTTTATCTAAAATTGGAAATAGAAAAATTATTCTAGCAAACAGTAAATCTGTTGTTCGTATCAATCCAAGTAATCCTAATGATATTAAGATTTATGAATCACCCACTTTTGCTAAAAAAACAGAAGGATATAATCAAGGTCATATTTCCGCTGTATGTTTAGGCAAAAGAAAGTATCATAAAGGATATAAATGGATGTACCTATCCGATTACGAAGCCCAATTCAATAAGTCAAAGAACTCTTAACTAAACTTTAGCAATTGCAACCACAGTTGTCACCAGCAGCATAACCTGCACCAAAACCAGCCATGAACGGATAACCTCCATAGCAACAATTTGGGTTAGGCACTATATAGGATGGAACCGGGCACGGAGCTTTAAGTTGTCCAACTATATTTGCAGTCTGTGCCTGCTGAGAAGCAGCTAAAGCTAAATTGCTATTTTCCTGTCTGAGAGCATCAATCTTGTTTTGCATTTCACGCATTTCAAGCTGACAGAACTTGTCATTGATGATTGCGCTTTGAGCATCAATCTTAGCAGATATGATGTTGAACTGAGTGTTTGCATTGCTAGTCAAAGTATTAGTCTGTTCTACAGTAGCCAAACGGCTATCACATCCTTGACGTTCAATAGCTGTACGAATATCGCAGCAGCAAGAAGCAAGCTGAGAACCAATAGCTGCACTATTGGACTGAATTGAGTTGATGATCTGTTGAGAGGAAAGACCTACCTGGTTACCTACTTGCTGAATCTGTCCTTGAATTTGGCAGATAGCATTCTGCAACTGTTGAGTAGAGCAGTTCAAAGAACTAGCCAACTGATTGATAGCTGTTCCGTTTCCTTGAATAGCGTTCATCAACAATTCACGTCCTGCTTCATTGTTCAATTGAGCAGGGATTCCGTTTGCTCCATTGCCAAACCCGTTACCGAATCCGTTACCACCCCACAGGAAGAAGAGCAGGATAATCCAGATCCACCAACAACCAGCACCACCCCAAGCGTCTTGATTGTTTTTATTGCTCATAAGAGCGGCAACCATATTGGGGTCTAATCCTTTATTCTGCAACAGTGCAGGAATCATTGACATAATACCTGCGCTTTCTCCAGCGGCAGGATTGTCGAACATAAAATTTTGTCTGAACCCATAATATTGTAATTTAATGTGTGTGTATTATAACTCCCGTAAAGACTGTGCACTCATCTTTACGAAAGTAAATTTACAACATGGGTGGTCTAAACAAAAATAAAAATTTCGTAGTATAACTTATTGTGTTTCAGATAGTTTAAACTTGTTAAAATAAGTTATTTTCTTGTATGTTGCTTTTCCTATTCGTATATTAGCGCAATAATTTTAAAATAGAGGAATTGAAGATGAAAGAATTAAAAAAATGGAATAATAATCCAATAAAGATTACGTATTTAATACCTAGTGGAAACAAGTACGCTTATATAAAATTAGGTGACACTGTTGATCTGACGAACGGAACATATAAAATAACCGCTTTGGATAATGAAGAAAACATTTTCCAAGCGGTTAATATGGAGAATAAAGATGATTGTGTTACAATGTATGCGTATGAGGTTGTCTAGCTTTTAGTCTTGTATTTACCCCTTGACTTCTTTGGACGTATAAGCCCGTTGTTTTTAAGAGCATCCAATGTTTCTTTCAAATAAACGGGTTTTGTCATTCCTTGTACTCTCACGGGAGATAATAACGGTTGTACGGGATGAAACTTAGTGCCTTTGTATGTAAGCCTTGCAAACTCTGTGTCGCTCACATCAAGATACTTAATGGCATTTTCTCTATCAAAATAAGACGGTATGATAGTGGATTTGTTTATTGCGTCAGTAAGGAAATTGAACTGTTCCGCATCAACATTCGAGTTTCCGCTTTTCAATGCTAGAGATATTCCGTCAAGTAAAGAGGCTAATATCGTGTTGTAATTCATTCCCATGTCCTACTCAATAGATGATATGTTTGCTGTTCCCGTAACACTTACCTTGCTTCCCGGTGTGACTGAAAAATATTCCACCGTTCCTGCTGGGAGAAGCATTCCTGTTGGTGCTATTCTGCTTGATCTGCTTTTCGTTTCCTGTACCAATGAGATACGGCATCCATCCGATGTTGCTACTCTTATAAGGTTTGACAATGCTGTGTATTCCTTGTCGGTAACATCTTCCGATGCTGATATTCTTGCAGCCACTAAACCTTTTAACGCTTCGTCCTTTGAAGCGTTTTTGGTGGAGAAATACCCACCTATCTGTTGTTTATCATTGTTTTCCATATCCTTTCAAGTAAGATTGTTTCACACTTTCGGCAAACTCGTTCAGTTTTACATAATCCGGGTCAAGTTTGTTTAAAATACCTTTTCTGAGAGCCGCTTCTTCCTCTCCGTTTGGAAATTCATCCTTTATGGCGGCATCTACCGTTTTGTCGTATGATACAGGGTTCTTTACACGCTGTACATCGGCTTTCCACTTTTTGACGAACTTTTCCTGTACAATATTTCCCATATCGTCCGTTTCGGGTTCGTCAACTTGTTCAATGTTTAAATGAACATTGCTATATCCAGTGCCTAAATCAAAGATAAAGGCAGGCTTCTCGTCAAAAATCAAACCTCTTTCCATATTGTTGTATTTCGTTTATTTTTTGAATATTCCCTAGAGCATGACTTACACATCCATGACCTGCCATGCCCTTTTATTAAATAAAAATCATCAATAGGAAGTTCCCTACCACAAACTTTACAATATTTTATATTCCTATCTTTTACAGTTGGCAATATTCCGTGTAACTCCCAGTTATTTAGTGCTTCTATATAAGCATTGCTAGCTTGTTCTGCTGTCGGGAAAACCCCTAAATAATATCTTGTACGGTTAATAGAAATACATGAACCGTACTTATTTATGTTTTTGTAATACTTAACGCCTCTTCCGTATTTGTTAGTCATGCTTCTTGCAGTATTTTCTCTTGTGTGTATCTGCCTTAAATTAGATAATTTATTATTTGTTTTATTACCATCTATGTGGTCTATAACCAATTCATTATTCCTTTTATTAAAGGAATTAAAAACAATGGTGTGTACTCTATACGTATGTTTCTCTCCATTTTTATTTAAGGCTATACTCATATATCCACTTTTTTCAAGATGAGGTTTCAGCTTGACACCTCTTTTTAAAGAAAAAATATCGCCTTCATCTGTAACACAGTAAAGACCTTCATAATTTACTACATTTACTATATTCATATTGTTCTTATTTTTAATGCAAATATAGCAAAATTATTCGTATTACCATAATAAAACTATCCGCATTTGGTTAGATTTTTATTATGCAAACTTAAACATAATTAATATATTTTGCAAGTTTTGGGAGGGGGATTTTTCACTTCGTGAAAAATTAGGGTTGGGTTATTGTACAACGAAAGCCGCCACCGATGCTCGTGCCCGCATACGAAGGGGTAGAGCCCGCATTACCATTCCGCAGAGAACAATTGTCGTAGGACGACTTACCACCAAAGAAAACACCACGCCTTCCAATCTTACCCGAACCTGCATTTCCCGTAAACCAGTTGTAATGGCATTCCCCCGTGTGAAGATTGCTTCCCTTGACCTCTCCAATAAGCGAGTTCTCAAAGTTCTTCGTCATGAATCCTTCACCTCTAGCCATAGAACCGACAAAATCATACGTATTCTCAAAACCGTAAGATTCACCAGGATTTTTTTCTGTGGCTACATTGTCTGTAGTCAGATTGTTCACGTCATAGGTCTGATAGATGTCTATGGATGTAGAATCGTGCATGACACAATCTATCCCACTATACCACATCCATATATCTCCCCACCCGGCAATACGTCCGCGAATGATAGGCTGTGTAAAGCATATCTCTATTTCACGGTTTGTCACTGCCGCATTGTCAGGAATACTCCATCCGTTAGTTACAGTTGCATTGACAAATTTGGCTACGATACCTGACATTTCCCCGTCAGCCAATCCGTTATGACCTTGGAAATTGTAGTATTTGTATTTTGTACTTTCATATTCAAACTCGGTGTCGGGAGCGACATTGTGTTCCTTTGCGTATGACATGGCAAGCTGTGCTTCAAACATCTTCATGCAAGGACGGTAGTTGTTTATTAATACGGCGAAATCATAAGACGTTCCTGTTTCGGACGCTTTAAATCCTTGCCCGTTCATCTTGTAATACACATAGGTCTGACCGTCCGCCTTCTTGAACCTGACGCCTGTCATTTTCCCCCAGCTTGACGCATCGGGGGCTGAATCGTTGGATGATATTCCTTTTCCGCAAACAGACTGCGCGTGCAGGTCTTTTGTCCTAAACTTAATGAACAGAAGCGTGCACCATACTTCAAGGTCAAGGGCGAACGCATTGGCGTAAGGATAGTTCTTCGTGATGTCATGGTTCTTTGCCCTAGCGTATTTCTCGTAATCAAAACGTGATACACCTGTCGTAGGCCATCCGTTTCCTTGCATTATATTCACGCCTAGATTTCCTGCTGCTGTCGTTCCTTTTACCGTGTAGTCAAGGATAGACCTCTGCTTTCCTTCTTTTATCGTGGAATAACCGATACTCATTCCGAACGGCTTTATCTCTATGGCTGTATCGCCACCGTATGTAAACGGAGTGTCACTGACAAGCCTTCTTTCGTATGTGTCATCCGTTCCTCCGTTGATTACCCAGAAAGGCTTGGTGTTTACAAGCATAATATCGCTTCCGTCATCTGTTACATCAGTTCCGTCAATAACAATATTTGACGGGCTACCGTCAGCCATTTTGAAGAAATTGGTCTGGTCAAGAAATCCGACTACCTTACCGTCTTTTACCTTTGCCACACGGAAAGAGTTGAGGATGGGATGGGATGTCTTGAACTCTTCCTTTCCTATCCATGTCTGAAAGGCTGGGTCTGCCTGCCCTCTTCTCATCTCCACTCCATATATGTTCCCCTGCTGCATCTTTATCTGTTCGAGAAGGGTTTTGTAGTCATTGGTAAAGTCGTTTGTGGATAACGCCTTGCCGTCCACCTTGTCTACCTTCTTGTCTATGGCTGCTTTCTGCGCGGTGGATACGGGCTTTTCGGCATCGGACGTATTGTCCACCTTTGACAGACCTAAATTGTCTTTCGTTATATTGACATTCCCTGTCCTGTAAGACTGTTCGGCATTACCTTTCACGCCTATGACGGTATTCTTCTGTGCTCCTTTCTCTATCCCGTCAAGTTTATCTTTCAACTGGGTAGTAAAGTTATTGTCTGTATGCACATAGTTTTCGTCCTTTACCATGCCCTGTCTTATCTTGGACACCGTGACGGATTTGTTCTGTTTAGGGCGTCCCGTCACACATGGTATCATCTCTTCTCCCGTAGCGGTTTCAACGGGAGGCATCTGTGAAATTTTAAGATTATCTTCCATTATATCATTCCGTTAATATTAAACCATCGTTTTCAAGCAATATGCTGTATCCATTTTCAGTGATTACGGTATTCCGAAGAACCTCTAGCGTTATCCTTGAATCGGCAAACTTCCATGAATTGTCAGAAAACGGCATATACCCGTCTTTCTTTACAGACAGCGACATCGTGCTATTTGCTATACCCCGTACTTTCACTGTACCGTCAGACAACGTTTTGTACTGTACACCTCCCACCGTAACCGTTGCGTCCTGTATGGGTGAGCCTGATACGTCCACCACCGTTATCGTTACGATAGCCTTTGGTATATAGTAATCAATCAAATCCTGCTCGGTGAATCCGTCAGTTTGTTGGGTGGGAACTGCATTAAACAAAATGGATTTATAAAAAGCCATAGAGCCAAACCTAGTCTTATTGTTGTTATCCGACAAGAATAATGACATATTTGCACCAGTTTGCTTGTAAGCTCCTGCTAAAGTTGCCTTCTCTTCACCTACATAGCAAGTCATTAATTCATTGTTTGCCGAGAGGACATAACTGATTTTATCCCCTATACTAGACGTAACATTAAAGTTTTTATAAGCGTTGTTACCGAACCTTACCTCCTTTGCACTGTTTCCTTGCAATAACATCCATCCTTTAACATAATCCTCTATCGGAGTTGTCGAGAACATACCTTTTGAAGTGGCAGGTCTTATGATGGCACATTGGAAGAACATCATATAATTTTGCAGTGATTTAAAGTTCTCTACAACACCGTAATCATCCACTCCATCAGTTACTAGGGCGTTGGGATATCTAGGTATAAACTCTATTGTTACATCCATATCTCCTGCACTTCCTGTAACTCCTATGGCATTGTATAATGAAGTGGTTCCTTCGGGATAAGTCAATGTGACTTCATGTTCCCCGTTGTCAAAAGTATAAAATCCGCCATTTCTGTTTACCAAACTAACTTGTCTGCCATCAGAAAGACCTGTAACCTTAAACTTATGCGTTGGGTTAGAGTTTGCCGGAACTATGTTTACCATGTTATCCGTAGTGGATAGTTTTTTAGTAATATGAATAATTCTGTTATCCGTAACAGTAACATTTGCTCTATCGGATAGAATATTAGTGCTAGCAATATCATACCCTCCCACTCCGCTCATTGCAGCGAACAGGAAATTGTTAAGTTTCAGAGGCCTGTTGTTTCCGCTGTGGTCTTGCAGGTATGGATTGGCTTTTAGTATCTCGTTTGTGGGAACGGATTGTTTTGTAGGTATTTCTTCTACCACAATATTACAATCCACATCATTCACATTATCACCTGCCAAATAAAATTCGGGATAAGATGTGTTTGTTGTGCTACTGTTCCTGTATTCAGGTATGTCATATTCTCCATCAGACGTTATCTGAATATCATCATATCCAAACCTTCCTTTAATAGTGAAACCTGTTGGCAATCCTGTTACACGTATTTTATAAGATTCTACATATTGTAACGGTTTTACAATTATTTGCCAAAATGCAATATTATTGTTATTTGTAGGTGTATGGGTTATTATACACTTATTTATAGTCTTATCATAAGTTATCTTTCCTCCTAGGTTCACAAAAGGATTTGCATAAGTAATGCCGGGAACATAAACATCCACAGGCTTTGACATATCATACCAAAACACCATGTGTTCTTTCACCCATTCTTCTATCACCTTGTTTATATCGGTCTTTCCTGTACCTGCCGATTTTACAAGGCCAAGTCTGCCTATATTAAAAAGCCCTATCTTTCTCATATTTCTCCCATTTTAGCCCATTCCTCAGATAAAAGCAGCTTCTCAAACTCTCTTGTGCCCGTGTCGTATGTATCGTAAGGGAAAGGGCGTTCCGTTCCGTCCTCAGGTAACGTCATAGGCATCACTTCCATAACCTTATTGGTATGGATCATATAATACAGACCGTCTGTCGATTGTCTGAAAACGGACAGGTCATCTTCCGAAAACATAATCTCGGCATCTATTTTTGGTACTATGGAAAACTGCATATTATGAATTTTATCTATTATCGCAAAGATAATTAAAAAAAAGTTAAACGTATTGGTTGCATACGGTTTTATGTCGTATATTTGCTGAAAATTAAAAAAAAATATAGCGATGAATGTATTAAGCCTTTTCGATGGGATGTCGTGCGGACGGATAACACTTTCCGAACTTGGCATTCCTGTAGAAAAATACTATGCGTCCGAAGTGGACAAGTTTGCCATAAAGGCAACCATGCAGAACTTTCCTGACACCATACAGCTTGGTGATGTAAGAGAACTTGAAGTAAGCAGACTGGATAAGATAGACTTGATAATCGGAGGATCGCCATGTACGAACCTGTCTATGTCCGGCAAGAGAAAAGGGCTTTCAACGAAAGAAGGCATGGAGGTTTTAGACTTACAAACGTATCTTGAATTGAAGGAGAACGGTTTTGAATTTGAAGGGCAATCCTATCTGTTCTGGGAATACATGCGTATATACCACGAACTTATTGAACGTGGTGACAATCCCAAATTCTTCCTTGAAAATGTGGAAATGGGAAAGAAATGGGAATCTGTGTTCAATGAAACAATGGGGAGGAAAGGAATACATATCAACTCCGCACTTGTATCGGCACAAAACAGAAGGCGCATATACTGGACGGATATCCATGACGATATTCCACAGCCGGAAGATAGGGGTATATTGTTAAGGGACATTCTTGAAGAAGAGGTTGATGAAAAATATTTCTTGTCTGACAAGATGATTGAATGCTTGAAGGGCAGGGTAAAGACGGATAATGATCCGATATGTGTTGCGATGCGAGGGCGTGAATCAGCCTGCCTTACTTTAAAAAGAACCGAATATGGAAAACAGATAAGAAAGGAATATGAAGCCGGGATTGTAAAGGAACAGAGAAAGAACATCCAGCAGCTTGAACCTAGGGAAGATGGAAAAACCAATTGTCTTACAACCGTACAAAAGGATAATCTGATAATTGTTTCGGGAACGATACGTACATTTAGAGGAAAACATTTCCGTGAAATAAAATCGGGCAAATCATGCACACTGATGGCAAGGGCTAGAAATGATGGTAATTCACAACCATGTGTTCAGATTGGTACAAAAATTAGACGTCTTACCCCAACCGAATGTGCGCGGCTTCAAACCGTTCCCGATTGGTACGTATGGGATGGGATATCCGACACACAGCGTTACAAAATGTTAGGTAACGGGTGGAATATAGAAACAATAAAACATATCTTTAAGGGAATGAAAAAATAGCCCCAAAAGGTTAAACATAGTTAACGAAAGAACCAACTATCGATTTAAAGTGTTATATTTGCATAGTGAAAGAGAAACAAAGAGTATAACACTTTAAAATTAAAGATTATGAAATCGAACAATGGTATTTTAGACAGCAAAGAACTAGAGAAAAGAACTAAGTTTTGGAACAAGAAAACGTTTCGCACATTTACCCAAAAGGAATTAAACGGAGATTCTACAAGTATGCAAACACTGTTATCAGCCATGCAGGGGTTCACAGTTGAGGAACTTAACGAAATACGGTATACACCGTGGGTGGCGTACAAGCGAGGCAGTTCGGAGAACGTAATACGGAACGCATCAAAACGGGATTTCGAGTACGCTATCTCAATAGCTCCAAAAAGTTTTAAAGTTAAACAGAGTTAACGCTCTGAACAAAAACAGGATTTAAACTGTTATTATATCAAACACGGGTTAAGTGCCCCACCCGAACAAATGGGGCACACAAATTAAAATTCAAAAAAGTACAGTTATGGCAAAAGTAATGGTCAAAAACGTGAGATTAAGTTATGTAAAAGTGTTTGAAGCTACACAGGTTAACGGACAAGGTGATTTTAATTATTCAGTGCAATTACTGATCGACAAGAACAGTGAAGCAGCAGAAAAACTGAAAGCAGCCATTAAGGCAGAATATGAAGCACTTGCAGCACGATACCCGAAACTGTCGGGAAAGCTACCCAAGGTGTGGAACAACCCCCTGCGAGATGGTGAAGAAAAAGACGGTTCAGAATACGAAGGTATGTTTTTTATGAACGCTAAACGTAAAGAGAAACAGGGTGCCCCTATCGTGATTGACGGACATAAGCAATACATCACAGACAAGAACGAATTGTATAGCGGTTGCTACGGTAACGTGTCTCTGTCGGTATATGGTTACGAGCACACAGGCAGATACGGTGTTGGCATCGGGCTTAACGCTATTCAGAAGGCAGCGGACGGTGAACGTTTGGACGGTGGCGCAAGCATTGACGATTTCGATGCGCTGGATGATAACGACGATCTATTTAATTAAGTAAACCAAGTATTAAAAAATGGGGGTGTAACAGCCCCCACAAACAAAGTAGTAAAATGAAAAAGCTAAGAATGAAAGAAGCGTATTTAAACGAACAAGGCGTTAGAATCTCAACCGTTACAGGAAAGCCTGTAAGAAAGTATAATAAAACTTCACCCGTATGGGGAGAAAAAGCCACACAGCCACAACAAGAAATTAGCCCGATTATAGCAGAACTACAAAGTCTGTACACAGAGGACGAACTAAAAGGGATCATAGGTCTTAAGAAAGATGCAGCACCAGTAGAGCTGGTGGAAATTAAAACTAAGGAGCGTAATACACTAGACGAGGACAACACGGGAATAATTATAGCCAGTGATTGGCACGCCGAAGAAACGGTTAAATCGTCAACGGTTTTAGGTCTTAACGAGTTCAATCTTGAAATAGCTGAAAAGCGAATAAAGAACTTTTTCTCCAATTCCATCTATATGTTGAAAAAGAAACCAGTGGATAACTTGATCTTTGGGCTTCTAGGTGACTTGATAGGGGGATATATTCACGACGAGTTGATGCAAACAAATGGTCTTTCACCAATGGAGGGTATTGCATTCGTAAAGAAGCTGATCATATCGGGACTTAAAGCTATCCATGACGAACTGCCCGAACTGAAAAAGATCGTAGTAGTAGGCATAGGCGGAAACCATACTAGAACCACTAAGAAATTACAGTTCAACAATGGCTTTGCAATGAATATGGAATACTTCCTCTACAAGGACATAGAACAAACCTTAACAATGATGGGTCTAACAAAATTTGAATATGTTATTCCCGAAGGAGATTTGGCGTACCTTGACATATACGGTAAAAAGCTTTTGTTCTGTCATGGCTTCCAGTTTAGAAGTGCCGGTGGTATTGGGGGCGTGTATCCAAGTATGTTTAGATGGTTTGGAAAAATGAATCAAGTTATCAAAATAGATAAAGCCTTTATCGGACACTGGCATTCAAGCATATACACAAAAGAGGTTTGTGTAAACGGGTCTCTAAAGGGATACGACGCCTTCGCAATGGGGCATGGGCTGGCATACGAAGAACCACAACAAACGTTTGTCATTCTAAACAAGAAAAGAGGCTTTATTTTCTACTCACCTATTTTTGCAGATTGATATGTTAACATTTGAAAGAGCCAACGAATTATTCCGCTACGAGCCAAGTAATGGAAGGCTCATTTGGAAAAGGTAACCACCAACGCGGTAAAGACGGGAGACGAGGCAGGCACTTTTTGTAAGACGACAGGATACATTCAAGTATATGTAGATGGCCATGGTTACACCGCTAACAGAATAGCCATGATTCTAACCTATGGTGACTTACCAAAGGGCGCACAGATAGACCACATAAACCACGATAGATCAGATAATAGATTGGAAAATCTAAGGATAACAGATCGCGAGGGCAATGGCAGAAACGTATCTATGATGTGCACCAATACTACTGGCGTAATGGGGGTGGTATACCATAAAAAAATGCAATAAGTATATGGCTCAGATTTACGTAGACAAAAAGAATAAATATCTTGGCATCTCCGACACGTTAGAAGAAGCTGCCATAGTTCGTAAATCAGCAGAGTTTTTATACGGGTATCACCCCAACCACGGAAAATAATAAATACCGCAAATGTTAAAATAGCATAACATTTGCGGTATTATTTGTTTTATAAGAACTAAAGCCCTAACTTTGACGTTATTATAATAAACCAATTAAACAATTAAAAATTATGAGGCATTTATTTATCGACTTTGAAACTTACAGCAGTGTCGACATAAAGAAGTCGGGTAACTACAAGTATTCCCAGAGCAAAGACTTTGAAATACTACTTTGCGGTTATATGTGGGACGAGCAAACAGAACCTACCATCATAGACCTAACAAACGAGGGTGAAAAGGTTTCATTCATGGAAATGTTTAGAGCGATAGCAAACGACAGTAACGTTACGATAGTTGCGCACAACGCCACATTTGAGCGTATTTGCTTGAAGGCATACGGTATTGACATTCCAGTAGATCGTTTCTTTTGCACGGCTAACATGGCTTTGTATTGTGGTCTGCCTCCGTCTTTGGATGCCGTGTCACAGATATTAAATCTAAAGGACAAGAAGCTAGGCACAGGTAAGAACCTAATAAAGTTCTTTTCAGTTCCGTGTAAGGCAACCAAAAAGAATGGCGGCATTACCCGTAATTTCAAGGAAGGTAACGAAAAAGAATGGGACGAGTTCAAAGAGTACCTAAAGTATGACGTGCTTTCTGAAAAGGAAATTTTCGATAAGCTATCGGTATTCGAGTTCCCACAGTTCGAGAAAGACGTGTATGCAGCGGACCAGCGTATAAATGATTACGGTATTTTAGCAGATATGGACTTGGCCAATGCAGCCGAAGCCATGAACGAGGAGCACAAGGTACTAGTGAAGGCAGAAATGGATCAGTTGTTTGCAGAAGTTGGGGCAACCAGCGTAAACACCTATCTGCACGCGATTACAGGTATTAAACCCAGTAGTCTGAACAAGAAAAGTATTCCCGAATATGTCGCAGGGCTGAAAGATAAACCCACCGAGATACAGAATAAAGCAAAATATATGCTTACTTTGCGCTCCGAGGTGATGAAAACAAGCAACGCAAAGTACACGGCTATTAAGAATTGTATCGGTGACGGTGGAAGGATCAGAGGTTTGTTTCGTTACTATGGGGCTAACCGTACCGGGAGATGGGCCGGCAGACTAGTTCAGTTACAGAACCTACCGCAGAACCATATCGATGATTTGGACGTAGCCCGTGAAACGGCTAAAATGGGTGATTTAGCCTTGCTAGGGCTTATGTATGACAAGCCGACACACATTCTATCACAACTGATCCGTACCGCGTTTGTAGCCCCCAAGGGCATGACCTTTTCAGTAGCGGACTTTTCAGCCATTGAGGCTAGAGTTATCGCATGGGTGGCACAGGAGAAATGGCGTTTGGAATTGTTCGAGGATCCCCACAGCGATATATACTGTGCTTCGGCCGGTAAAATGTTCGGATATGAAGTCCATAAGGGAATGGCAGAACGCCAACAAGGTAAGGTAGCCGAACTAGCTTTGGGGTACGGTGGGGGTGTTAACGCGTTAACCGCTATGGACACCAAGGGCGCACTATCTGACGATATGAAGCCTATCATCGTAACCAAGTGGAGGGAAGCCAACAAAGAGATCATAGGGCTTTGGAAGAAGTTGGAAACGTGCGCTAAGAACTGTATCGGTACTAGACGGGAACAAACCTACACAATAACAGATAAAGCAAGTATTGTTTTTAATTATGAAAAAGGTGCAATGACTGTTAAATTACCTAGCGGACGAAAACTTTTTTACCCGTCCGCACGTTTATCCGAGAGAACCATACAGGGAGCGGACGGTGATTTCACGGTTAAGGATATTTCCTACATGGGACAGGATCAGATAACGGGCAAATGGACGAAGTTACACACCTACGGTGGAAAGTTAACGGAGAACGTTATACAGGCTATCGCCCGTGATCTTTTAGCCAATGCGATATTTAAAGTATTTGATATGGGATATAACATAGTGTTACACGTACATGATGAGATAGCAGCCGAGATCAAACAGGACGGCACAGAACAATTCGTTCTAGATCAAATGTGTGATGCTATGTGCGACAAACCAAGCTGGGCGGAAGGGATAGCCCTACGGGCAGCAGGTTATTTAACTAATTATTATAAAAAAGATTAATGATTATGAGAGTTACAGAATTAAGTTTTAATGTTGCGGTGTCTAGTTCTTCAAACAGTAAGAAGTGGAAAAACATTTCCATGACATGGGACGAGATACGGGAACGGTTCGGGACAGCCGTACAGACCAAAGAAACACACAAGGAATTTATAAACCTTCCGAAGTCGGAACAGGGTATTATAAAGGATGTGGGCGCGTTCGTAGGCGGTGAACTGAACGGTGAACGTAGAATTAAGTCAGCCATGCTGGACCGTTCACTATTGGCTTTGGACGTTGACTTCGGAGATGAGAATTTCCCTAGCCGATTCGAGGATATGATTTGCTGCGCATTCATCATTCACGGAACACACAAGCACAACCCGAAAGTAGGTATGTACCGTTACCGTATTCTTATCCCGTTGTCTAGACCCGTCGACGGTGACGAGTACGAAGCACTTGGGAGAAAGGTTGCGGAGTTGACAGGAATAGACCTTTACGATAGAACAACTTTCCAGCCCGAACGCTGTATGTACTACCCTAGCGTACCCAGTGACGTTGCGTATTACTTCTATGACAGCAGTCTGTTCCGTGACAATGCCTTGGACGTTGACGAGTATTTGGGTATGTATGAGGACTACCTAGATACATCAGAGTGGGCATACCACAAAGACGAAAAGAACGAAGTCCGATCACTAGTAAAGGAGCAACAGAACCCAATAATGAAAACGGGAGTGGTAGGTGAGTTCTGTCGGGCGTACACTATTTCCGAAGTTATCGAGAGATACCTGTCAGACGTGTACGAGCCTTCCGATATCGGAGAGGGCAGATATACGTATCTAGGTGGAACTACACACGGAGGCATGATCGTGTATGACGATATGTTCGCAAAGTCGTACCATAACAATGACCCGATACAGGGAAACCACGTGTATAACGCTTATGACTTGGTACGTGTACACAAGTTCGGCAAAATGGATAAGGAGGATGACAAGAAGTCCACGGCAATGATGCTGGAACTTATCAACAAGGATGAGAAGGTAGCAGCCATGCGCAGGGACAACATTCTAGGCAAGGGCAAACAGGTTGCAAATGATCTAGACGATTTCAACGAACTTGTAGGTGGTGATGATGAAATGAGCGATGAGGACTTTAATTTTGACTTTGACAGCAAAGGAAACATGAAACCAAATGCGAATAACATTTCGCAAATTTTCAAGGCTGATCAAGCGTTAAGGGGTCTTATAGCTAAGGATGAGTTCAAAGATCGTATTATACTGACTAGAAAACCAGCTTGGAGAAACGGCTTTGCAGGTGATGATTTCAGAGACGTAGATTTTGCAGGTATTAGAGTACACATTGAGAACAAGTACGGTATATCAGCGGCCAATAAGATAGATGACGCGATACAGATGGAAGCCGAGAAAAACTCATTCCACCCTGTGAAAGACTATTTAACTCATTTGGTATGGGACGGAACGCCTAGGGTGGACACGCTTCTTATTGACTTTATGAAAGCAGAGGATACCTTATACACCCGTGAAGCTATACGCATTATGCTAGTCGGTGCCGTACGTAGAATCTTTAGGGCTGGTTATAAGTTCGATAGTATGCTAGTCTTACAGAGCAGACAAGGCGCAGGAAAAAGTAAACTGATCAGTTTGCTAGGCAAAAGTTGGTTCAGTGATTCACTTTCAACAATGGATGGCAAAGCAGCGTATGAACAGTTACAGGGTAATTGGATATTGGAAGTAGCCGAACTTTCAGCCATGAAAAAGGCAGAAGTGGAAGGCGTTAAGAACTTCATATCTAAAACGGAGGATAACTTTAGACCAGCGTACGGACGTGTCACGGTGAACTACAAGCGTCAATGCGTGTTCTTTGGTACTACCAATCAATACGAGTTCTTGAAAGATACGACGGGGGGCAGACGGTTTTTGCCCGTAGTGGTTGAAGCCAACGAACGGACAGCTGATCTATTCAAGCCCGAAATGAAAGAGTATATAGATCAAGTTTGGGCGGAAGCCGTTAAGATGCACTACGACGGTGTTAGTACATTGTTATCGCCCGAAGCCGAGAATGTAGCGAACGGTCTAAGGGAGGAACACTTGGAGGTAGATTCACGTGCAGAGGACATAGAACGCTACTTGGAGATGCGCGTACCTAGTGATTGGTACGACATGAACCCATCAGAACGAAAGATGTACTTCGATAACTACGATCCTAGTATGATTCCCGATAGCTACGGTGTTGCCGACTTCGTGCCTACAAACGCTATAATGGTTGAAGTGTTCGGGCTAAGCACAGAGAAACGAAACGTACAGATGGGTAGAACCATTTCGGGAATAATGAACTCAATGAGTGACTGGGACAGATCAAAACGTAGGGCGTGCAAAGCGTATGGCAACGCAAACGGATATGTTAGAAAAGGTTCAGACTTCGATCTATTTGGCTAACATAAGTTAACTAGGAAAAGAAAAACGGCTTTATTCATAAAGGATGTTAATAGAATATACAACCTATCGAATAAAGCCGTATCTTTGAAATGTCGGAAGGGAGAAAGGTTGCTCTTACCAAAACTAGAAGCTAGACACCCCCACCAAAAGGAAAGATTAAACAGTGAATGGAATTTAATCACCGAGACCCCAACCGACAAATAAAAAAGGTTAAAGTACCGAACCAAACAACAGGTACGAATGTTATTATAATATCAACGGAACGGGAGGTTGCTCTTACCAAAACTAGAAGCTAGATACCCCTACCAAAAGGAAAGATTAAAAAGTGAATGGAATTTAATCACCGACCGAACCCGAGATATTTTTCTAAACCAATTAAAAATAAAGATTATGATTACAACGGATTACATTTCAGAGATCATGCACACAGTGATAACATTGCAAAAAGACAACCATATATTTATATACCTATCGCCACACGTATCACAATTAGAGTTGAAAGTACACGTAGGTGGATGGGCGTACGGCAACGAAAATGTGGCAGGGCTTACAGTTTACTACGGAGATGAAAGCTACCTAAACCCCCTAAGCATAGAATTACAGGTTGAGGAGTTCCTAAGCAAATATGCAAAATAAGGTTAAAGGGGCGAACCTTTTCAATCGCCCCAACGTTATTACAGTATAAACAAATTAAAAAGAAAACAGTATGAAAACTTTAGGTGAAGTAATTGCAGTAATAGAAGAGTACAACCGTACTTTTACATGGTATAAATTCAGACTAGACCGTATAGCATCAGACAGATGGGCGGTATTGGTTGAGCATAAAGGGACTATAAGAACCCTAGCAACCGGAGAGGATATTCTCGCAGCATACAAAAAGAGTTTATAAACAAAGTAAAAAGAAAGCAGTATGAAAAAGAATTTAATTTTAATCGTAGTAGTTTGGATCACTCTGTTACTAACTTTTAGCTTCACAGCTTGCAGTGAATCAGCCAATGGTGCAGACTTACAGGAAGAGATAGAAAAGCCCTTAGGGGAAAGCAAAACAACCGTTATAGAGTTATCCGAGCCAATCAAGATGTGGGAATTAAATGTAACGGCCTCCGGGACATATAAAAGTTATAAGATAGGCGGTGAGGAGTTTGATGGTACATATCTTATCAAGGTAACTAAAGACGGTGCACAAATGATAGGAAGCAAAGACGAAACAGTCAAGCCACTAGTAGACGTTAACAAATTTATGGGCGCAAAAAGTGCTTACCGATTGAGCAATTACTTAACTCTGTTGTTATTAGATAAGACGGTAGTAATTTACTTAGGACAGAAAACACCGAACGGTGATACAACCGTACCGTATGCAGAACATTTCCTAGAATTTAAAACCAATTAAAAATTAGAATTATGAAAGCTATTCAATTAACATTTGTAGTAAAAGGTATCGAACAGGTTGAAGTTATCAACGTTAACCACATATCAAGAATTTTAGTAGTAAACGGTGCACCATTTATTGGAATGGTAGGGCAGACCTTCACGCGCCAAATAACCGTAGGCAGCTACGAAAAACTAGTAAAAACCTTACAAACAGTATAACAATGATAACAGTAATTAAAGTAAGATATTTTATAGATGGGGTAGGCAAGAACTACCTACCCGAAGTAAGCGAAAAAGTATTTGGTTCATTAGCCAGTGCACGGGAATTTTATAAGACAAAGTTCAATTCAACAATAATAAATTTAACTTACATAGCATGAAAAAGTTTATAGTATCAGAAGCAACAATGCTCCTAGAGAATGGGAATGAATCCGTTCAAGTTTTTAATTGTAGTAGCTACGCCTATCTAGAGGATTTTGTACAATACATTTTGGAAACTTGTAGCAAAGCCGAGAACCGAGTTAGATTAAGAGTCAGAGGTTGGTACGACGGGGTTGGCTTCGTCCTAGAAATATATTTCCCACTGGAGGCGAACAACGATGTACAAATAAAGTTTGATAGTGATACACACGTGAATGTAGACGAATCCATGGGGGATGTCTTTCGCACGGGCGAGTGGTACAAGATAGGCTACATGGGTGGCCAAGTTAAAAACAGGAACGCGGCAGGATTCGGTAGTGATCTGTACAAGGACAAAGAACCTGTGGAAGTTAAGGGAGATAAGGAAGATGTACGTTCCTACAATGTTGGGGCGTCCGATTATGCCAAACATAAGATCCAACCATGGGACATTTGGTTAAGCTACGATCTGAACCCGTGGGACGCCGATATAGTGAAACGTGTATTACGTACCAAAGAAACGGACGGACGAAGGTTAGACTACGAAAAGATTATCCACATTTGTAAAGAACGTATCAGACAGATAGATGAGTATGGAAAGTAAGAAAATATATTCGGAGAAGTACCTAGAACGTACATTCACCGATAAACTAAACAAGTCGGGAAAATGCGAGGTTATAAAATTGTTATCCACTTTCGTAAAGGGCTTACCCGACAGAATGGTTTTATGCGCTGGGGGCTACGTAGGCTTTGCAGAGATTAAAACCACAGGGAAGAAGCCTACTAAGATTCAGCTATATATCCACAGCAAACTAGAAAAACTAGGTTACAAGGTGTTTGTAGTGTATGATGTGGAAACAAGGGATGCAGCGATAACGTATTTTCTAAATAAGGTTAAATGAGTAAACCTTTTAAAATGCTCAACGTTATTACAGTATAAACCAATTAAAAACAAAAAGTTATGACTAAGATCAGTATCCAAAAAACAAAAGAGAATGTAGAAAACTGTATCATGTTGTGGTTATCCCTGTACACAGGTGCAATGGATTTAAGGGAAGGCGTAAAGCAAACCAAGCTAGAGGTTATGACAGAGCTAGCGGAGGAAATAGAGCGCGATGTTAAGTATTTGTGCCGGAGAATGAACGTTGAACTGCCCGTTGAGACAGATGTGAAAAGCTTAGCGGTTCATTATAAAAAATTTATTTACAAAAACTAAGAAAATTATGGTAGAATATATTGACATAGAGATCAAGTGCCAAGGCAAAAAGGCAGAAGTAAAAATCAACGGGCGTAGAATAAAATCATACTCTGACTATGAGGCGGTGTTAAAGACGATTGATAAGAAAGCACTAAGCACTTTGTACAACCAGCTCTCTATGATAGTGGGAATAATTTGCAGCCAGTAAAAACTATGGGGGTGTAACAGCCCCCCACTAAAATTAAAGAAGTATGCTAGAAAGAAAGCAATCTATAAACCTTAGAAACACCACGGGTGTTACGGGTGTGTTCTATCACAAGGTCAGAAGAAAATATGTAGCGCAAATAATGGTAGACGGAAAATTAATTTATCTAGGTATATTTGCTACACTAGAAGAAGCTACGAAGGCTAGAAAAGATGCAGAAATAAAATATAATTATAATACCAATCACGGAAATAATAAAACTAAAGAATATGCTAGATAGAGGACAATTACATGAATACCAGCGGACAGCAGTAGAGCACATAGAGGAAAACCCGTATTGCGGTCTGTTCTTGGATATGGGGCTGGGTAAGACGGTAAGCACCTTAACGGCTATACTTGACTTGCTAGAGAACTGTGTTATATCAAAGGTTCTTGTCGTAGCCCCCAAACGGGTAACACAGGTTACATGGGGGAACGAGATCAAGAACTGGGAGCACCTAAAGGGTTTACGCCTGTCTGTCATTGATGGAACGGCAGACCAACGGAGGGCAGCCATGATGGCAGACGCCGATATCTACGCGGTAAGCCGTGACAATATAGTATGGCTTATACAGGAGTACGGGGGCGTTCGCCTACCCTACGATATGGTAGTGATTGATGAGCTATCCAGTTTTAAGAACCACGCCTCAAAGCGTTTCAAAGCGTTTAGAAAGGTTCGCAAGTTCATACCTAGAGTTGTCGGTCTTACTGGAACGCCATCGCCAAACGGGCTTATAGACCTTTGGGCGCAAATGTATCTGATTGACGAGGGGCAAAGGCTGGGCAAGTCGATAGGCAGATACAGAGATGAGTTTTTCACGGCTGGACAGCGTAACGGGGATATAGTTTACAGCTATGTTCCCAAATCACCCGCCGAAGAAACAGAGCAAAAGATAAGCACCCGTATATCTGATATATGCTTGTCGATGACAGCCGAAGATTATTTGAAGATGCCCGATAAGATTATGATATACGATAATGTGGAGATGGACGAGAAGGACTATAAACGGTACAAGGAGTTTGAACGCGAGCGTATTCTTGAACTGATAGACAGCGACGAGCCATTAAGCGCGGCAAGTGCAGCAGCGTTAAGCAACAAACTGCAACAGTTCGCAAACGGTGCGGTCTATGATTCAGAACGGAACGTTATGCAGGTACACGATCAGAAAATCGAGAAACTTAAAGAACTTGTAGAAGCGGCAAACGGAAACCCCGTACTGGTTGCATACTCATTCAAACATGACCTAGATAAGATAACCGAGGCATTGAAGGAGTACAAGCCCGTCAAGTTACAGACACCAGCCGATATACAGAGATGGAACGAGGGAAAGATACAAGTTCTGATAACTCATCCAGCATCAGCAGGACACGGACTTAACTTGCAGAAGGGCGGTAATATTATAATTTGGTACGGTAACACATGGTCACTGGAGTTGTACTTACAGTTTAACGCCAGACTGTACAGGCAAGGGCAAAAGAAGCCCGTCTACATCCATCACATAGTAACGAAGGGAACAGTAGACGAAAAGATAATACGTTCGTTGGGTGGCAAAAAAGATACACAGGACGGTCTAATGAATTGCATAAAGGAATTAATGGAATATTACTCAAAAACAAAGAAATTATGATAAGATTTATACATTTAGGAGTGCTGTACGAAACTCACAGTACCAACTATCGGTTGTATGCGCAGGGCAGAATAAGCCAGCTATGTTTGTTATACCGTAGCTTTACGATCAAGAAATATGAATTTAGTGATAGACAACAAAATTATAGAATGATATGAGGACATTACTTATAGGCGAAAACAATACTATGTATTGGGCCGGAACAAAAGACTTTTATGATCTTAAGTTGGGCAGACGTAGGAAGGCTAGCATACTTCCTACACTGGAACAAGCAGATAAGGAAGATATCCCGATAGAAACGTGGACAAGCAGGGAATACGTAGATTTCATTTGCAACGTAGAAGCCAACAGCCGTAAATACAACAAAGTAAAGATGAAGAGGGGCGGACGGACGGTAAATGCCTATGGCTACTTGCAGGAGTTGCGTGGAAACCATTGGGACGTAGCAGCACAGATAGAAGGGCATATATATATAATACCGATAGAGGATGCCATCGAATATACGTTGGGGCTGGTAGAGAGTTACGAGTTGGGTATAAGATTTGCCAGCCGTGCGAGATGTGCAGATCACTTAGGAGTTAGTAATTATTTAATAGTTGAATGGCAATGATAACATTCGAAGAAGCAAAAGAGTTGTTTACCTACGATAGGGAAACAGGTATTATAAAATGGAGAAAAAGAACTAGTAATAGACAGCGCAGTAATATGGTTGCCGGGAGCACTAGGTCTGATGGATACACAAAGATTACGTTTAAAGGTAAGAAATATCCAGCACATCGGATATCAATGCTATTGGCATATGGATTCTATGGAGACGGGCTCGAAGTAGATCATATCAACCACGTTAGAGATGATAACAGACTATCAAACCTCCGGTTCGTGACAGTCATAGGCAACAATAGAAATCTATCTAAAAGTAGCAAAAACATTACAGGGGTGACCGGAGTATATTATAACAAGGCCGCGAGAAAATATAGAGCACAAATTATGGTAGATGGGGTGAACATTTCTCTAGGTTACTTTGTTACTTTAGATGAGGCTACCGAATCACGGAGGGCAGCAGAAATAAGATATAAGTATAATGCCAACCATGGCGCTAATAAAATTAAGGAATATGTTAGATAAGAAGCAAATGCATGACTGCCAAAATAGGGCGGTTGACTTGATAAAGTTTATAGATATATGTAACGCATTTAATGTTCATGCGTTTATAGTTTGGGAATTCATTCGTAGATACGGACACACAAAGGGTGTATCAAAGGACAAATGGGGACGTGGTTCTGTACAATCGGACGATTGTAATAAATGGCTTAACAAGTTCTCTGGATATCTGGTATTTCAAGAATACAGCTACAAGCAGGAGATCAACAAGGGCCTGTACACGTATCGGGACACCGAGCGGTTTCAACGTGAAAAAGAAAGTGAAACGGATGTATCTAAGGTTTACGGTACAAAAGATGATCTTATAATTAGGACGGATCATTATACGGACGGCTCCAAATCGGTTAAGTACTGGGACACCAAGGAATGTGTGTGGAAGTATCAAAATGTAAGCAGCTAGTCGAAAGAAAATAATCAAAATGATAGCAGCTAGTCGAAAGAAAATAATCAAAATGACACAAGGTGATCGCCTGTTCATTGTCATTTTGATTATTTCTGTTTCTTGACAGGGGTTGTCAAATCTTTTCGATATGCGGAACAGCCCGAGAGGGGGCAGACCGAAAAAATTCGTGTTTTACTGTTCCGACACTTAATAATGTCGGAACACTCCGGAACACCATTTGGAACACCTCAAACCCCCATGAACACTAGGTTTTCTTATACTGTTCCATATGTTCTATATAATATATATAAAAGAGTATATAGTAATAATAGAGTGATAATACACAAGTAAAGGGGTATAATGAAGGATATTAATCAATACTTAGATCATGGACAATCTATATAGGAAAATATGTGGAACACGGAACAATGTCGGAACATTTGAGAGCTAAATTACTGTGGCTCAATATGTTAGGTGGTGTTCCGACACTTTCTGCCACTTTCTGTCCTAGTTTATTACCAAATTAGATGGTTTTTGAGAATTGGTGGAACGGTTTGCAGAAACTCAGCTAGATTGGTATGTGCTGATGAACTTATATATCTTTGCATCTGATAAGACCGGGCGCACACACGCGCGAGCGTTCATTACCTAATAACATACATACTATGGCAGCAGATACAAAGAAAGGAATTACTAAAGGGATGGCAACCAAGAAAACAGCCAAACAGAAAAAAGATATCAAGGAGTGCACCGAGTTGATCCAGTGCTTAAACACTAGAGGCGTCCGAGGCGCGAAACTGGAAAGCCTAGAGGACTGCATAGACTACTTAACCGAGTACGTTGAGTGGTGTCGGGCTAACCCTCTAATGACTAACGAGGTGTTGAAGGGAGGGCAGGCAGCAGGAACACTGGTACCCGTCCCCAAACTTCGTGCTTTGAGCGTAGGGGCGTTTTGTTTGTTCATCGGATGGAGTATAAAGGACTTCAACAAGAATGCCGAGAAACTCCTTAAACTAGCCGAGGATGGCAACGAGGAAGCCGAGGTACTTTCACTAGGGTATTCACTGATTAAGGAAACGATTACAACCGATATGGATGAAAGCGCACTAAGTGGTTTGGTTGATGCTAACTACATGGCTAAACTCCGTGGGCTTCGAGACTTGAAGGACGTAACCAGTAACGGAAAGGAAGCAGGCACAAAGGCAATGCAGGTAAATGTGTTGTCCGAGGATGCAGTGAACAACCTTAAGAAGCTAGGAGCGATCTAGGGTATAACTCTGTTAAACTAGGCACATACAGAAGTAAACACTACTTTTGTATGTGCCTTTTTGGCTTAAACACTTAAAAACTTTAGAACCATGATAGATTACATACGAAACGAAGGCGGCAGCGCTGAACTGATCCGCAACAAGGAAACAGCGATGAACGGACGGGTGACTTTAAGAGCATACACCGATTTAGCCGTTTTAATGCCCGCTGTTGAACGATTAGCCCGTGAACGTGCAGTTACAAGCATAATAGTAGAAAGCCGCGCTACGGAGCTAGGAATACCACCGTTGACCGCATTAGGGTACACTTATGTATGCAGCAAACCGAATAACCGAATATTAATGGCGAAAATACTATGAACGTAACATTTACTTTTGAAAAGCTATTGGATGCCTTCGTTAACCCTCGATACCGTGGGATAGCTTCCAAGGGCGGCACTAGATCGGGCAAAACGTGGGCGGTGTTGCAGATGTTGCACATACTGGCAAAGACGAACCCTAACCCGTTAGTTATTTCCTGCGTGGCAGCTACGTTCCCTATGGTTAAACGTGGTATGCTCCGTGACTTTAAAGCGATGGTGGCAGCTGAGGGTGATTGGGACGAGAACCGTTTCAACAAGACGGAAAGCACGTATGAGTACGAGAGCGGCACGATCGTTGAGTTCTTCTCCTGTGATAATGCAGGTAAGGTACACGGCCCTGCCCGTGATATACTGTTTATCAATGAAGCGCAGGGCATACCTAGGGAGATATACCGGCAGCTGGATATACGTACCAGAAAGAAAGTGATCATTGACTTTAACCCGGTTCGTAAGTTTTGGGGCGAAACAGAGTTTGCAGGTGATCGGTACGTAACCATACACTCGACATATCTAGATAACCCGTACTTGACACCCGAACAAGTGCACGCGATCGAAAAGAACAAAGGCGACGCGAACTGGTGGCGTGTCTACGGTGAGGGTATGACAGGTGGTGTAGAAGGAAACGTATATCCCGAGTATGAAGTTATAGACGAGATGCCCGAAGTGTACACAGGTAGATGCCTAGGGCTTGACTTCGGTTTTACCAATGACCCCACAGCCATTGTAGATATACGCTTTGAAGGTTATAACCTGTTTCTTGACTTGCTTATGTACGAAACAGGGCTAACTAACTCACAGATAGGGGACTACCTTACAGGGCAGGCAATTAACCGGATAGTCACGGTGTGCGATAGCGCGGAACAGAAAAGTATAGTGGAACTACAACGTGCCAAGGTTAAGGCAACACCAGCCATCAAGGGCAAAGGCTCTATCGCTTCGGGTATCCAGCAGGTTAAGACGTTCAAACTGTTCGTTACCAAGCGCAGCACTCACATGATGGACGAGCTGGATAACTACAAATGGGTGAAAGACGAACTTAACGACACCTATACAAACGTTCCTATTGACGCTTGGAACCATAGCCTAGACGCTATGCGCTACGGAGTTGATTACTTGTTAAGAAAATACAGACCTAAAGCATTTATGCAATGAAAAAATATACAATGAAAGTTAAGATGTGGCTCAGTACGATTAAAAACATACTGATCCTCAAACGGATAGCCAACCTACGTACAGACGCTAGACTATCCATGACGCAGGACGAACAAAGGTTGTTAACCGCACTGGTAGAAAAGCTAGAGCCGAGCAACCTAATAACTAGGAACGGTAAGATAACGTATAAAGCCCCTACATTGGAGGACGTTACGCTATGGGATATGCTGGAAACAAGGAGATCGGATGGCAGCGTAGAACGTATTCACGCGTGGACTGGTGGAAAGTATTCACCCGATACCGTTACCGACTGTATCAAGTTGGACAAGTATATACTAGAGCGGCTTAAAGACGCTGACAGCCTAGAGGAGATGATATTTAATCAGCCTAAGGGGATGGAAGAGAGCGAAAGCGATCCTATCAGAGAGGCAAAAGCCCTGTTAGGTTTGGTACAAGTCACCTCTGAACTGTTCCAGTGTTCTTTTGACGAGGCAAAGAAGGTGAATTACACGGACGCCATGTTAGCGATGAGTAAGCGCATGGAAGAGATCGAGAAAGAGAAAGCTAAAATTAAAAACATGAAGTAATGACTTTTGAAACAATTCTTAACACAGTTAGTGAGCAGGCCGATATAATCGGTATGCCACTTGTTTTCGGTGATACGAACGTACAGAACGTAGCAGCCAACAATCTAGGCGTTGACTTCTTTACGCTCGATATAGCAGGCGGCACGGTGGGTGTTACTACATACGCTAGTGACCCACAATATACGGTTGTCATTAGGTGTATGGGCACTAGCCACTATCTGCGCAATGACGCGGAAGAGATAGCCACATTAATACGTACAGACCTAGGTATTCGCACCATGTTGCAGGCGGTTGTATGTAAGTTGGAAGTAACCACAATGCGAATAACCAAACTACAAAACGAGTACGACAGCATCAAGTCGGGATGGCAAGTTACGTTCGATGTGATAGACAGTGCTCTAATAGACTAGTCACGGTTTGGTTTAGAGAAGCCAATACCCTATATTTGCAAAGTGGGAACAAAACAAACCAAAGCACCCACTTTAGCAAATATGAAAGTTATATACAATAAATTCATACCGTTTAAGGGATTCAAAGCTATTAACTTATTCGGTTTCGTTTTCGTTCGCAAAGGGCAAAGAGTGTTCGACAGTACATTAAACCATGAAGCGATACACACCGCCCAAATGAAGGAACTTCTATACGTTCCGTACTACATAGCGTATGTGGGTGAATGGTTGTTCAGACTGATACAAAGCCCGTTCATACGTTCCAATGGTGTACAGGTTAAGAAGTCTGCCTACGATAGAATATCATTCGAGATAGAAGCCCACAAGCACGCCTACAATGATCAGTACCTAAAAACTAGAAAACGTTTCGCACAATGGAGAAAGCAATAATAGACCTAGTTCAGCAACTACGCGACGAAGTTATCGCCAACTATAAGAGCAAACGCCTTATAGCTAGCGGTAACTTTGAACGTGAGACGGTTGTTGTGGACGGTGGCGACAGCGTTCAGATAGTAGCACCGCATTACGTGTATCAGATGGTGCAAGGTAGAAAGGGTGGAAGCGCGCCTCCTGTAAGCGTTATAAGGCAATGGATCAAGGACAAGAACGCACAGGGCGCTGATATACCTTTGGAGGCAGCGTGGGCGATCGTTACCAAGATCAAACAGGACGGTATCAAAGTCCCTAACAAGTTCAATGACGGTACGGCAGTAAAGGGCGTTATCAACTCGCAACGGGTACAACAGTTAACGACTGATATAAGTGAAATAATTAAAGCAAGAATACTACAAATATTAACAAAATGAAAATAACGTATATAAATACAGGCAACAGCGTAGGCAACGAAACAAACTACGTAGCTCCAATAGTCATACCGATTGCAGCAGGTCTGGAGCAGGAACTACTGTTTGAAGGTATGCAAGACGTTGCCTATATGACAATAGGCGTGTACCGTAACGGAACATCAGTACATCAGCAGCGGTTAACACCGTCTAGCACAATGCGCATAGACTTAAGTACATTTGCACAGGTGTTGCCCCCACTTAACGAACTGTACAAGTATTTGGACGGTAGCCCGTCTAACAATGTACAGGACAAGATTCAGTTTGTAGCACTGGACAATGGGGTGACACGCTCATACACTATCTATGTTTGCTCCCTTAATTGCCCGTACCTAAACTCTAGAGGGTGGGTACACCACGATGAACGGAATTTGGCACTTACGGCATTGGCTAGTATGGTACACGTGTCCCAGGTAGGAGGGGGAACAGGAACTCGCACAAAGGAAGCTGTTACAGATGCCATTAGGGGCACAGGTACTAGAATAACCGGTGCTGGGGATGCGGCATGGGTGTATGATCTACCTAGAAGTATTACCATATCCAGCGGAGTAGAGGTTACGCAGTCTATATACGTTGAGAATATAGGTGCCAACCCGTTTAGGCTTGCATTTGTTTTTGGCACTGGGTCACACGGAATTGATATCCCGGTAGGATTCAAAGGAGTTGTAAGTGATTCAGCAGTTTTGACGGAAGACTCCGCACCACACACATCCGTGTATACAATAAATGGGAAACCTATGAGGGCTAATTTTTATAGTTACATGGTGAACTACGGGAGCGAGCCTAAGCCGTGGATCAAGGCAGGGGCAGACGCTTCGTCACCATGTGTAGGTGCTATGACCGACTACCGCAGCGGAAAACTGTTTGACACAAGACAAGTAGTATTACCCTACTACATTACCACTAATTTAGATTTGACGGGTGAACGAAGGTATTCCCGTATGTATTATTCGGTTGGTGCTGATCCAGCGAAAAAAAATAGATTCTACACTAACATTTTGGGAGGCGGTGCTGGCTCTGTGACAACCGCATCGGGGGGTAGGTTTTCTGAAGATGATTATAACCGATTAATGAACCCGGATGGTGCTGTATATGGATGGATGGAGTACGAAAACAAACTACCTAAAGACGTTTCACCGAATTGCGGTGTGCTTCTTCGGTGGTTGAACAGTAGGGGCTTTATAGATAGTATGTTCTTTGAAAAGTATTCAATCAAACCAGTTATGCGAACGAACAACAGCGGGGGCAATGGTATTGACTACTATGAAACCACTTTGCAAATAGATGTTAACTGGGATAACGAACCGTGCCTAAATTGGATTCAGAGATCATCCGATATTATCGCACGTATTCCGATAGACATTTGCCAGTTCGGTAAGGCTACTTTGTTGGCAACCAACGTTTTCCAAATGCAGGGCGGCAACAAAACGAAAACAATTCAATTCAAATTTAAAGTTCAAATTGTAGAACCATGATAGAAATAAGCGTAAAGATAGATAACGTAGCGGTTGAGGGCATAAGTCCCTCTTCCGTTAAACTCACAATCAATAATGCCGATCCACTAAAGTTCACCGATAGGACAGTAGCTTACAGTGCTAGCATCAATGTACCTAGAACAGAGGTCAATGATCGTATCTTTAAGGAGATGCGCACACCGTGGTTATTCACCAAGTCAAGGATGTACGTAGCCTACTTGTACTTCGGTGGTTTGCCTGCACCTATGAACGGTGGCAGGTTCAAAGTTAAAGTAACTGCAAAAGAGGATGGGTATACGGTTGAGTTGATAGAATTGTTCACAAAGTTTAGTTCTATCAATTCCAGCTTCGGGGCGGTAGAACCTACCTACGAGCCCGAGGATCATACGTATTGGATAACGTCTTATAACAGGATGCTGCAAAGGGCATACCCGAATATAGTAATACCTACCCAACAGGCTTTTAACCAAGGTGGTACGAAAGTTAATTGTCAAATGGCTTACTGGAGTACGACTACGGAAGTTAAGGCAGGTGACTACCTAAATAAGTCAGTAGTTATGAGGTACCGTAACTGTTCGGATGGCGAATACCAGGGCGAATACCCGTATGAACATCTTTGGGCCGATACGTCCGACACGGCACTTGCTGCAAAGCTGTTCAAAAGACAAACATTTTCGTTCCTTGTATCAACGGAAAACTACATAACGGTAGATGAATCATTCACGGGTGTCATACGCTTGAGGATGGCTCAGTCATTGGGTGGGGCAGTTGTTAACTACGTATTTAGTTCTCAGAATTTGGACGGTACGAAACGTTACAGACCCCAAGCGAACACAGTCATCAATGTTTCGGTAAATGGCTCAGACCTTCAAGCGGAGTTCCTTAATGGCTTAGGGCAAAGAATAACGCCTACAAAGTCAATACCCGTTGAGGATGCTATGGCATTGGAGATGACGCTAGTAGGCGTAACCAGTCGGGAAGCCGCCCTTAGAATGGTTTTCAATCACGGCTTTGCGAACGGTTATGAGTTGTTGATGGCTTATTGCAATGCGTTCGCATGGACGTATGACTACAACCAAGCAACCAACACTGTAACGTTGAAGCCGTTCATCGATCCCGATATAGCCAATGAAGGAAGTGCCAAGCGAGTAGACTGGACGGGAAAGATAGTAACGGACACGGTGGAAGTATCGGAGACCAATGGTATTGGACGGTCTATGATTTATACGGTGGGCAAAAGGAAGTACAGGTTTAGAGCGTTTGATGGCGCGCTGGACAGTTTGGCAGATGGGGCAAGCAGCTCGCTCCCTGTAACAGTATCATACGGGCTGCCCTTTGCCGGCATGACTGATTTTAATACAGCGCTTCCCACATCCACCAACTACTTTACTAATGCGGATAGCTACAGAAAGGACGTGGGGGATTACTATTCTTACTTTAGAAAGGGCTATCAAATCAAGTGCACAGCGTATTTAACGTACTTCGATATTATGAACTTTAAAAAGGATGGCTGTTACAGGATTGGAGAGTTGAACGAATTTTTCTATATTCGCACAATTTCTAATTGGGACGCGTCAACAGGAAAATGTACTATCACAGCCATAGCACTAGATTTACTAGGTAGGCGATGAGGCGTACGGTTGAAATTTAATAACTATGGGGGCACCGCAAAAAGTGCCCTCTTTAACAATTTTTAATATGGCAGATAATGTTACGTTACTAGACCTTTCATTTAACACCGATGGGGCTTTGGATGGCTTGGATGCTTTGATCGCCAAGTCTACGGAATTGGCAGAAAAGAAGGCACAGCTACAAAAGGCGCTAAAGGAAGAAGTCAACCAGCTAAATGAAGCAAGGAAGGCTTACAAGGAGGGCACGGCATCGCAAAGTGAGTATAAAGATGCAGTAGATAAGGCGGCAAAGGCAAGCATAGAACTTAAAAAACAAATGCTTGACGTTAAGGACGAGATCAAAGAAAATAATTCAGAGATCAAGATCAATAAAACGCTTTTAGATTCACAGGCTACGAGCGTCAACGCTTTACGGGCGCAGTTGGCAAAGAACACTAAAGAGGTTAACGCTATGAGCGCAGCCGAAAGGGAGAACACGGAAGCAGGTAAAAACCTTGTAGCACAAACCAAAGCCATTTCGGACAAGCTAAAGGAGATGGAGAAGGGCGTAGGTGATAACAGACGAAACGTAGGTAACTACGCTGACAGCATCACTGAAGCAATGGCGAACACTAAGGGGCTTTCGGGGGCTACTGGGGCATTAACTTCGTCCATGAGTGGCGGTATATCGATTATCAAGGTATTCAACGCTACATTGAAGGCAAACCCTATTCTGGCGATAGTAGGCTTTATACTTACTTTGATCAGTACGGTAGAAAAGCTAATGAAACGCAATAGCGAAATGGCCGCGTCTCTCAAAGCAGCGTTTGCACCGTTTGAAGTTATATTCAGTAGATTACTGGATCAGATCACAAACTTTCTTTCCACTGTGGCAAATGCTATCGTATGGGTAAGCGATGCTATTACAGGACTGTTAGATAAGTTCGGCTTGATTTCAGAAGCAACGAAGGGAGCAGCAGCACAAGCAAAGGCACTTTCAAAAGCCGAGTATGATATATACGAAGCCGAAACGAATATACTTGTACCTTTGGCAGAACAGAAGCGTAGAGCGGAAGAACTTAAAACGCTAGGAGCAGATCAAAGTAAATCAGCTAAGGAACGCACAGAAGCATATAAGCAGGCAAACGAGGTTCTTAAAAGCATGGAAGAGAAAGAGGTAGGCTTGCTTAAACAGAAGTACGAGCAGATCAAGGCACAAAACGAACTATCTTATACTTCACAGGAGGACGCGCGTAAAGAAGCCGAAGCACTTGCAGCGTTGGAAGCTAAACGGGCTGAATACACCGCCAAAAGAAAAGAGGTTATTTCGCAAATTAGTGGTTTGGAAAAGACGGAACGGGATAAGGGCGTAGCAGAAAGCAAGGCAGCGGCCGCACAGGTAGCAGCCGACAAACTGAAAGCAGAACAAAAGATGCAGCAGCAGATCAAGGAAGCACAGGCACAAGCGATCAAGCAGCTAGAGCAAAACATTACGTCCGTAGACCTTGCAGCGCGTGAAGCCGAGTTACAAAACAATTCTCTAGAGACACGAATAGCAAGTCAAAAGAAGTTCAACGCTGAAAGTGAGAAACTGGAAAAGTATAAACTTGAACAAGGTCTTATAGACAAGCAAGATTATAACAACAAAGTTCTTGAAATGGATCTAGAGTTACGGTCATTGCAACAGGAACAGGCTTTAGCACAGGAAGAAGCAGATAAACAGAAGCGAGCTATTGACCTTGCGAACGCACAAGAAGCCCGTTTGACGGGGATACAAAATGAGTTCGATTTAAAACAAGCCCAACTCGATTTAGCATACTCGCAGGAGATGGCGGCAGCCGAACGGGTGGGGGCTGATACGGCACTAGTCAAGGAGAAATACGAAAAGTACCAACAGGAATTAACAAGGCAACGTATCAATGCAGAATTAATGATGGCTAGTTCTTTGGCTGGGCAGTTGGGTGACTTGTTGGGCGAGGAAAGTGTAGCTGGTAAGGCGTTTGCAGTCGTACAGGCAACGATCAATACGTATCTAGGTGCTACTAAGGCATTGGCGCAAGGTGGTTTTTGGGGTATCGCACAGGCGGCAGCGGTTATAGCATTTGGTATGAAACAAGTTGCTAGCATCACTAAAACAAAAGACCCCGAAACAAAGGTTCAATCGTCTGTTAAGAAATTTGCAAAGGGTGGACAGGTGTATGGGGCTTCACACGCAAACGGTGGTGTTACGTTCACAGGTTCTAACGGGCAAATGTTTGAAGCAGAAGGCGGTGAGAACGTTTATATCATGAAGCGCACAGCGTCCGCAGACATTGCGGCCCTTTCGGCAATAAACGAGGCACACGGGGGTAGATCGTTCGGTACTTCGGGTATGTACAAGTTTGCAGAAGGTGGACAGGTGGCAATGATTTCGGGAAGCAGCCAACAGACCGTAGCGAACCAGCCCGTAATTCTTTCCAGCGAAAGTATTGCACAGCTGGCTAGTGTAGTCATTGACGCTGTTATAAACGCGCCCAACCCGGTTGTATCAGTGCAAGACATTGATAACGGACAAAACAACGTACAAGTTATACAAAACAGTGCATTATTATAAAATTGACTGTCGCAAAGTGGGGGATCTAGTTATTAGGTGCTATCTTTGCGACAGTTACAACAAACCAAAGCAATTATGAAATTTAGAAAACTAAGAATTATTCAAGCAGGTGTTACCACCAACTACGGAACGGTGGAGTCTAAAAGGGTTTTGCCTTTGAATATTACAGATGCAGCGGTGCGATCAGTTGTAACGCTAGGAAACCAAAAACCGATTCATTGCAGGCGCACACATAACGGTGCTGATATGCTGGATGGGTATCTAGGAAAGTTTGATAACTTTGTTTATGAGGATGGCATAGCCTATGCAGACTTTAATATGTCGCCAGCTTTAGAAAGCGCCTACCCGTCCGAAGCAAAGTTCATATCTACAATGATAGATAAAGAACCCGATATGTTAGGTATCTCCATTATCGGTTCAAACAATCAAATAGAAAATGGCGAGGTTATAGATATTACAGAGTTTACCGAGTTGTATTCCTGTGATATTGTAGGGCTTCCAGCCGCTACTACCTCTTTATTTAGTAATAATCAAAAAGAAAGTAAAATGAACAAATTTTTTAGTGCATTTGCTTCTGTATTCACTTCTAAAAATAAGTTTGCCACTGAAACGGTGACTACTAAAGACGGAAGTACAATCACAATAGAAGCAGTTGGCGAAAGCATGGCTATCGGGGATAAGGTCTTTGACAGCGAGGGCAATGCAGTTGCAGACGGTGAGATCGTTATCGTTGTTGACGGACAAGAAGCCGTTATTGAAATCGAAAACGGTGCTATCAAAGAGGTTAAAGCAGTTGAAACCGAAGAGGAAACAGCCGAAGAGGAAACAACCGCAGAACTGGAGGAAAAGGAAGAGGAAAAATCTAAAACCGTTCCCGAAGAGTTCAGCAAGTCTATTGCAGCCTTACAGGCAGTTATCGCAGAACAGGGTAAGAAGTTGGCAGAACTCACCGAAAAGTTCAGCAAGGCAAGCAAAGCACCTAATTTCGGAACAGGAGCAGCCGCCGTTAAAACAGAAGGTGGTATTACAAAACTATCCAAAGATGCAGTACAAGAAGCTGCAAAGAAGTACAGAAAATAATAATTCAACAAAATTTAAAAAATTACAATTATGGCAATGACTTTTACAGCAATGAATAAATTAAACCTTGCAGGACTGAACGACGTTATCGTTTTGACAGTCGGTGCGAGTGGTGAAATTTCAGATTCATTAACCGTCATGAACGGTATCGAAAATAATACTCCTATCGTTTCATTAACCGCTAAAGACTATGCTTTGCGCTTGTCAGCAGGTTGCGCAGACCCTTACAAGTATGACGCTATTTCCGACAAGGTTAAGTATTACGAACACTCGCCAATTCATCTGCCTTTGGTGGTTTGTTTGCAAGACCTGTGGGGCAAAATGGTAGCTAAGGGTATTAACCTCGATGATGACTTTTCTGAAACAGAATTGGCTGGTTTTATCCAAGTACAGGTTAACGAGGTGTTAGACGCTGATATGTTGCGCTTGGCTTGGTTAGATGGTGATGACGTTCAGAAGGAGGAAAGCCCTAACGCAGCAGCCTATGGCATTTTGAAACACGGTGGTTTTATCCAGCAGCACTTGGACAGCACAGAGGGTCAAGGTGCCTTGGTACTTGATGCGGAAGGCGTATTGAATGCTTTACGTTCTTGTATTGACAACCAAAATACTAAGGTATTGGCTGATTCAGAATTTTTCGTTTCAACAAACGTTATGCGCTTGTACAAAAACTTGTTGCAGGATAGAGATAACAGTGTAGCACAGGTTACTATGACCGATGGCAAACCGACTTATTTCTTTGAAGGCTATAAGATTACAGCGTTGAACCATGTATCTAATGCAGCTAAGACAGATAGCAAGTACGATGCTTTCGTAGCATTTGCACCGAAGTCTAACCAGCATTTGGCAGTGGAAAGTGGAGCGGTTTCTATCGATCCTTTCATCCGTGACGCGCAGGATAGAAAATATTATTCTACTACCCTGTTTGCGGCTACTGCAATGTTGGTTGAGCCTTCATTCATGCAGTTGTGGTTACACGAAGCAGTTTAAGAGAGATTTAACAGAATACTAATGTAGGGGGTTGGGCTTTAACCCAGCCCCCTATTTTCATTTAAAAATTATATGGCAGCAAATAAAACGTGTTTAGGCAAATTGGTTACGGATATACGCGTGAACTGTGGTATTCCACAACACGGTATTGAGGAGTTTTTGCTAGTTGATGTAGATGACATCAACGAAATTGCTGTTACAGGCTATGCGGTTTCAGCTTTTACATTGGTGGCTGAACGTAAAGTTATCCTAGTGGAAGCCTACAAGATGACAGCGCAGGTAACAGAGAGTTTGCAGGGTCTTGACGGATCGGCAGCGATGAAACAAACGGTAATTTTCAATATATTTGATAAGACGAAGTATGCCGAACTTATTTCGGGGCTGGCAAACCATAGGTTCGTAGCTTTAGCAAAGCACAAAGACTTGGGCTTGTACAAAGTGTACGGGGCTTATTGTGGGCTGGAGATTGCTTCGGCTGATATTGACAGTAACGATGCAGGCGGCTACGCTAAAATATCTTTGTCAACACCCGAAGGTGCGCAGGGAGAAATGAGTTTAACGATTCCAGTTTCTCTCTATGGCGCTATCAGATACTATGTATGACGCTATCAAGGCGCAAATATCATCTAACTAATTAAAACAAAATAATATGGCTTGTTTACAAAAAATTTCTAGTGCCATTGACTACGATTGCGCCAACGGTTTCGTGGGCTTTTCGCAGGTGGCAATGATTAATAAGGCAGATATTCAGTCTTTCGTAGTTGACGCCACCAAGACTGTTACCGCATTGGATATCGGTAGCGGTGTTCCCTATGGGGTGGCATCCCAAAAGAAGGGCTTTTCGGTGTCCGAAACGGTACGGGTGAACGATGGTGCGCCCAATGGGTATGTACACGAAGTTACTGTAACGGTTTACGAGAAAGAAAACCCCGTGCTTTTTAACCAGTTGGCAAACGGTAATGTGGTGTTTATCGCCAAACGTTCAAAGTATTGCCGTATATACGGTTTGTTCTACGGTTTGCAGCCTACTGCATCCTCCATGAACAGTAATGAGAACGGTGGCTGGGCTACGTTTACATTCACCACACCCGAAGGTGTACTAGGTGAGGATTATTTAACAGTTAAAGATACGGTGTACACCACTATTTTTAGCGCAATTGTTTAACTTTAAAAACAAATAAATATGGCTTGTTTACAAAAATTCAGTGGTGACAGGAGTTGGGGCTGTGATTCTCGTGCCCAGGGGGGTACTCTAGGCAAATACAACGAAGCAGTTCTAATTAACGCGTCCGATATAGAAAGCTTTTCCGGTGATGGAATTGCTACACTAGTTTTGGCTAGCGGTAAAAAGGGGTCAGTCGTGGAGGTGATTAACAACAGTGTTAAGGTGTCAGTGGCCCGAAAGGGTGGTGATATGTTTCCAGTGATGTATGACCCTAGCGTTATTATAAAAGTTCCTAGCTCTTATTTTAGTAAGTACAATGGGGCAGCCCACGACTTTGTTAACTCTAGTTTCGTTATCGCGCTAAGCGGTTCGAACGGTTATACTATCATCGGGTTGGGCGCACCCTTGGTGTGTACAGAGATCGAAGGCGATAGTACGGCAAGTGAGTTCTTAACCGTTACATACGGAACGGATGAGGGGCAAACAGGTAGTACAATCTACGGGCTTGCAAAGGCAACGTATGAAGCACTTAAAGTACCGGCAGCTTAAATAAAATATTATGACAAAAAAGATTATAGACCAAACAGAGCAGCCCACAGAGGTTGCTCCTGTTACCGTTTCCACAAGGGAAATGGTGGAAAAGTATTTTGAAATGACGGGTTTAAAACTAGACCCTAAATGTCACCTAGACAGTGAGTTCGTCAAGAAGTGGTACGAAACCAAATACCTAACGGGCATACACGTTCGTTTCGTTTTACCGAAGGGAACTACTATAACTCATTACGGGGATGGTATCATTTATAAAAATACTAATATTACAGACGAAATCGCACTTCGGTTAATTTCCGAAAATCCCGATTACGGAAAAATATTTATAGATTTACAAAACAAATAAGTTATGATCGGATATAAAAGAATTCAATTAATAGTTGAGAGAGCGTTAAAGCTATCAGCAAACACGGGTGATAAGATTATCGCTTACGGAGATGGTAATTTATATCCGCAAGAAATAGCAAACCTTATCTATGCTTCCAAGACAGCGTCAGCAGCAGTAGAAAAAATGACTGAAAACATTATTTGCGAAGGCTTCAAGAACGAAGAGTTCAGAGACATAACAAATGATAACGGTCTGAACATGGACGATATTTTAGAGAATACAGCCAATGACCTAGCCCGTTTCAAGGGCTGGGCTTGGATCGTCCAATACGGTTTGCGTGAAGGCGGTTATGTTCCAGTTGGCGTGTATAATGTACCGTTTGAATATGTACGTGCGGAGAAATCAGAAAACTATCTGAAAGACCCTAAAATATACAAATGGAGAGTTTTTAATAACTGGGACAGACAGACCGTGAAGGCTACACAGGTGATGCAGAATTCAACCGTATATAACACATACGATCCGAAGAACGCGCCTAATGAAATTGCGGACTGTGGAGGCTTGGAAAACTATAACGGGCAGTTATTGTACGTTAACTTGTGTACTACTAGACCCTACCCGATATCTACGTTCCACTCTGTACGAAACGAAATGGACGCGGAGAATAAGAACGGTAGATATGTTAGCCGTACTTTGGGGCGTGGCTTCCATATGTGTTCCATTGTGACACATGGAGAGTTTGAAACGGATCAAGAACAGCAAGATTTTACAGATAAGTTAACCGAAATGATGGGTAGTGAAAACGCTGGTTCAGTTCTTACAGTTCGTAACAACAATATCGAGCAAAAAGACAAGTTTATCACCGTGGACCAGTTAGGCAGCCCGATAGACCGTGAACTGTATAAGGCGTATGTAGAACCGTTGAGAAAGGATATAGCCATTTCAGCGTATAACATACCGTTACCTCTAATTGATAGTTCTTTGCTTACTTTCTCGAATGCTTCGGGTGAGGTTATCAAGGAATTGCAGAAAGTTTATAGAAATTCACTATCGAAAGTAAGACAAAGGATCAGCCGAGAACTAGCACAACTGTTCGGAGTTGATATTTCTATTACCGAGATCAATAATAAATTTGAAACAGATGAGTTACCCACTACAAAAAGCCCGAACGCTATTTGAAATAGCTAAGGACGTACCCGACAACAGGCTAGAAAAGGCTTTCTTTGAAGCCGATTCCCTAGACCTTTCACCGAAATTGGGGATGCTGTACACGGCTATCCCTAAAACATACCTAGAGAACACAGATACGTACATAGGCGCGGACTATGTTATATGCTATTATATGTTCGCTAGGTATTTACAAACCGCGGATCAAGCATCTACGACAACAGGTTTGAAGTTACAAACATACAACGGTAGTATTGTACTACCCGACAATTCTAGAATAAAACGCTTTGAGGCAGAACGGAACAAAGCCGATTTATTTGTAGAGGGCTTGATAGCAGCCATGAAAAAAGATGGCGTAATTAAGGAGAAATGCACTCGAGCCAAGTCTTATCGAGTAGGTCTTATCAAGTGATAGAACATATTGAAACGTACTTTCGCGCGGTGTTCGCTGTTACCGTTCTAACAGTGGTGCAAAATGTACGTGATTTTTTGATTATAGTATTGCTTATCTCAACGCTTAACTGGTTGACCGGTTATATAGCAGACATTAAGCAGGGAAAGAAGTACCAGCACAAGAAGACTATGCAGGCAGTTAAAGAGATGCTTGTAACGTCTTTAATTTTATTCTTTACGGCTTTTACCTGTACTTTGCTAGAGCCTAGCATAGACTACAAGATCATTATAAAGGCGTTGACGGGTGTCTTTGTTGTTATCTATGCGCGGAACATAACAAAGAACCTTCGTATCATACAACCGTCAAACGAATTTATAAAGGTGCTTAACGCTATCGCAGCAGCGAAGTACCTAAAGATTAAAAAGACGATTAAGGAGGGTGAGTTTGAAATACCAAAAGAAGAAGAAAAAGAAAAATAGAGTTTACCCTATATAATATAATATATTATATAGGGTATTTTCATAAATAGGAAAAACTATGGCTAAAATTGAAAAATTGATCCCGTTTATATTGAAATGGGAAGGTGGTTTCGTTGATGACCCGGCAGATTTAGGGGGTGCGACGAACAAGGGTGTTACTATCGGAACGTTTGAGGGCTTTTGCAAAAAGAAGGGCAGATCTAAACCTACCGTACAGGACTTGAAAAACATATCTGACACAGACTGGAAGGAGATCATAAAGACCCTGTACTGGGATAGATGGAAGGCGGACAGTATTAAATCGCAGGGCGTGGCAAATATCCTAGTCGACTGGGTTTGGGCTAGTGGTGTGCATGGCATAAAGCGTCCACAGCGTATCCTAGGCGTTTCTAGCGATGGTTTGGTAGGTTCTAAGACAATTACAGCCGTTAACGCTATGGACGCTGAAAAACTCTTTAAAATGATAAAAGAGGATAGGGTCAAATTCGTTGACGAGATTTGCAAGGCTAGACCTGCAAACGAAAGATTTAGAAAAGGATGGATGAATAGAATTAATTCGATTAAATATGAATAAGATATTAGCATACGGTATTGTGGTTATGGTGGTACTAGGTATCATTACTAAGCTATGGGATCAAGTACGTACCCAAAGAATAGAGATAGGAAGGCTAGAGAGGAACTTTGAAGCCGTTTCAGATACGGGTACGTACTATAAGACCAAACTAGGCAATGAAGCCCTTAAAACAAAGGCTTTTGAGTTGTCTATAAAGGAACTGAAACAGGCTAACAGATCATTATACGATGAGTTGGACGCTATGGGCATTCGATTAAAGAGCGCATTATCGGCTACTAGAACGGTTACGGAAACAAAGATAGTTCAAACCGTGAAGGTAGATACTATCAATAATTTACCCACCGCTATATATAAAGATAGGTGGAACGAGATTAAAGCCGAGATGGTGAACGACAGTATAAACCTATCTTATTTAGGAACGGACACGATAACGGGCGTGATATCCATACGCCAAAAACGGTTCTTATTCTTTAGATACGGCATAAAAAGCATAGAATATGATTTAACAAATAAAAACACTTCTACACAAATCAAAACAAACATAGCTATAAAGATAAAGTAGTTTACATTATAAACTGTTCCAGATGTTCCAGTTAATATTTTTTTACTGGAACACCATCTGGAACACCTCAAACACCGATGAACACTAGGTTTTCTTATACTGTTCCAGTTGTTCTTACATTTTATATATAAAGAGTATATAGTAATAATAAAATGGTAGTATACAAGTAAAGGGGGTATATGCTGTATATTGATCATTTATAAATATATGGTTAGCCTATATAGGAAAAATGATGGAACACGGAACAATATCTGGAACACTTAGGGCTAAACCCCTGTATTTGAGATGATTAGCTGTTCCATCACCTGTTCCGACGCCTTTTATTCTTAAATAGTGTTAATAAAAGAACCAAACACCACATAAAAGCGTTATATTTGCAGAGGACGGAACGAAGCTAGCTAACGACTACACAAGTACGTAGAGAACAAAAAGTATAAACAGTGAAAACGTGGAAAAGATGGAAAAGAATTTAGACCTTACAAAAACTCAAACCTTATCGGATTGTAATTTCACGATAGAAGAGTTCAAGTTAAAATTTCAAGCTATGGGTAATGTGTACGTAGATACATTTTTCAGAGTGTACTACCAAGGTTCATTCGCGCACTACCTATATAAAGGTATGGAGTTAGGAACACTAGAGGAGGTTTCAAACGAAATATATAAAAGAAGTTAACGAATGAACCAACTATCAATTTAAAGTGTTGTATTTGCATAGTCAAACAATTAAAATTAAGACCATGAAAAAGTTATCAGTACAGGAATTTATCTTAAATGAGGTAACAGAGTATATAAAAGCAAATATGTTCCCTTTGAGAAACAAATATGCAGCCCTAACAGTAGCCGAGAATATGCCTAGCTTTGGCACTTTCATAAGCACCTACTACATGGAAAGCATGAATGGGGCACAGTTCCCGGTAGATATAGAAAACCTGTATATCAATTCGGACGATTACGAAGAGATGTACAACGAGATAATAATCAATTTAGTTAGTAACCTAGTTAAAAAAGCATGAGTATGAAAACTTTAGTATTTAACATTGAGAGTAGTAAAGACGTAGATTTGGCAGTAGAGTTAATCAAGAAGCTAAACGCACCCGTAGAAGTAATTTCCAGCCCCGTAGCTGAAAGCAAAGACCCAGTCGTGACCTATTACGAGCAAAAGGTAGAAGTGCCCACAGAAGCCAAGGAAATAAGCCGTGAAGAAGAAGAGGAAGAACTCCTAATCAAGCAGGCGGCAGAAGCCGATAAAAAGGCAAAGGCAGAAGCCGATAGAAGGGCAGTGGCCAAGGCAGAAGCAGAAGCCAAAGCAGTAGAAGCTAAGAGAGCTAGACTAGAGGCAGAAGCGGCAGCAGCCGAGCAAGCGAGACGAGAAAAGGCAGAAGAGGAAGCAATGGATGCCGCGAAAGCAGAGGCAGAAGCCGAAGCGGTAGCGAGGGCAGAAGCAGCAGCCCAAAAAGCAAAGGAAGAACGCGCAGCACTTAGAGAAAAGCGCACCGAACCAGCGGAAGGTACACACATATCATTCGAGATGATCAGAATTAAAATGATGAAACGTATTAAGGAAGGAGCGTACACCCGTGAATCAATGACTGAACTGTTAGCCAAATACGGGGCAAAGAGTTTGAGCAATGTTAAGGAGAGCGATTTTGCACAGTTGTATTACGATTTAAACTAAAGTAACCATGAATAACGAGAATATCATTCAAGACCACACAAGTAGGGATCACGCCCTACTTTCTCCTAGCGGTTCTCATCGCTGGTTGAACTGCACACCTAGTGCTAGACTAGAGGACGGGCTGAACCTAGAAAGAAAAGGCAGCGCAGCAAGTGAAGAGGGCACAGTAGCGCACGAGCTAGCCGAGTACGCGCTGACAAAGTTCTTAGAAGGCAAGTACATTCCGCTGATCGACGAATTGCCAGTGCCGAAAGAGATAGAAGAAAACAAGTACTTTTCGGGCGAAATGGTGGACTATATCACCGAATACGTAATCTTCTGTACGGACATACACGATCGTCTAGTAGACGAAGGGAAAACGGTATCTATGACGCTGGAACAGAAGTTTGACCTGCGTAACTACGTACAGGAGTGCTTCGGGTCATGTGACTGCAAGATTTCAACCGAGGACGAGATATATGTAATTGATCTTAAGTACGGGAAAGGTATCAAGGTTGAAGCAAAGAAAAACAGTCAGCTAATGATGTACGGTTTAGGTATGCTGGAAACGTTGAGCATAGCAGAACGGGCAAAGATTAAGACCGTCAAGATGTATATCGCACAAGTACGTTTGGAATCGTTTCCCGAATTTATAATGAGCAAAGCAGATCTAGTACACTGGGGTATTCACGAACTCCGTGTTAAGGCTAAAATCGCTTGGAATGGGGAAGGTAAACAGGTAGTAGGCAGTCATTGTAAATTCTGTAAATTCAAAGCAATGTGTAAAGCGCAAAAGGATATGGTAATTAATGAGTTTGAGAGCCACGAGGACGTAAAAGCCATTACGCTAACAGAACTTTCCGAAGTATTAAACAAATTGGATGCAATTACCGATTGGGTATCAGCCGTGAAGGAATACGCCTTTGCAAGCCTGTCACAGGGACACACCGTAGAAGGCTGGAAACTGGTAGAAGGTAGAAGCCAAAGAGTAATAAACGACGTAGAGGAGGCTGTAAAACGCTTAAACGAGGTAGGTTTCCCGTCTGATCTGTTATTCAACAAGAAATTGAAGGGTATCGGAGATTTGGAACGACTTGTAGGAAAGAAAATACTAGCCGAGGTGCTTAAAGACGTGATTATCAAACCGAACGGGCTGCCAACTCTAGCCCCCGAATCTGATAAACGTCCAGCACTGGAGAACGCTCTAAACGATTTCGATAAACTTTAATCATAAAAGAAGTTAGCGAAAGAACCAACTATCAATTTAAAGTGTTATATTTGCATAGTGAAAGAGAAACGAACGGTATAACACTTTAAAATTAAAAATTATGAGAACTTCAATTTTAAACATTATCAGAGAAAACGGTACAATTAGTTTTAACGATATTATCTACGGTCTAGAAGCCCAAACCTATTACAACGAAGTAGCGAAAGAAATCGCGTATATGCAGCTGGAAGGCTTTGTACACTACGAGAACGGAAAAGGGTATTCACTAAGATAAGTTAAAAGGGGGCGAAAGCCCCAAACAAAACAAAAGTTTAAAACGTTATTACAGTATAAACCAACTAAAAAAGAAATTATGAGAAAAATGAATGTACTAAGCTTGTTTGACGGAATGTCGGGAGGTCAAATCGCACTTACCGAACTTAATATCCCAATAGATAAATACTACGCTTCGGAGATTGACAAATATGCCATGAAGTTTACCATGCAGAACTTCCCCAATACGATACAGGTAGGTGACATAAGGGAACTTGATATAAACAAACTCGATAAGATAGATTTGTTAATCGGAGGATCACCATGTACGAACCTGTCTATGGCTGGAAAAAGAAAAGGTCTTTCAACAAAGGAAGGTATAGAGATTTTAGATTTGAAAATGTACCTCGAACTGAAAGAAAACGGTTTTGAATTTGAAGGGCAGTCATATTTGTTTTGGGAATACATTCGTATTTATAACGAACTTCTTGAACGTGGCGACAAACCTAAATTCTTTCTTGAAAATGTAGAGATGGGGAAGAAGTGGGAAGGCGTGTTCAATGGTATATTGGGGAGAAAGGGTATTCATATCAATTCTGCACTTGTATCGGCACAGAACAGAAGGCGCATATACTGGACGGATATCCATGACGATATTCCACAGCCTGAAGATAGGGGTATATTGTTAGGGGACATTCTTGAAGAGGAGGTTGATGAAAAATATTTCTTGTCTGATGAGGTGATTGAACGCTTGAATGGTAGAGTAAAGACGGAAAATAGTCCGATATGTGTAGCTATGCGAGGGCGTGAATTAGCCTGCCCTATTCCAAAAAGAACCGAATATGGAAAACAGATAAGAAAGGAATATGAAGCCGGGATTGTAAAGGAACAGAGAAAGAACATCCAGCAGCTTGAACCTAGGGAAGATGGAAAAACCAATTGTCTTACAACCGTACAAAAGGATAATCTGATAATTGTTTCGGGAACGATACGTACATTTAGAGGAAAACATTTCCGTGAAATAAAATCGGGCAAATCATGCACACTGATGGCAAGGGCTAGAAATGATGGTAATTCACAACCATGCGTTATAATTGGTACTCCTAATATTGCCGATATTACAATTCCAAACAAATATATAAAGAAAAATATACGCAGTATAGACGATAAGGCTCATACATTACTTGCTACATCACACAAGGGAGCAATGGTAAACGGTATGACGCTAGTTGATAACGGTAATTTTCGTATTCGTAGGCTTACCCCCACCGAGTGTGCACGGCTTCAAACCGTTCCCGAATGGTATGTATGGGATGGAATATCCGACACACAGCGTTACAAGATGTTAGGTAACGGGTGGAATATAGAAACAATAAAACATATCTTTAAATATATTGAAAAATGAACGTATTGAGTTTATGTGACTGGATAGCTTGCGGACGTATCGCACTAGAGAGAATGGGATATAGAGTAGACAAGTATTATGCAAGCGAAATAAACGAATCGTCTATCAAGGTTGCACTGGATAATTACTCCGATATAATTGAATTGGGTGATATAAAAAATTGGAAAGAATGGGATATACAGTGGAAAGATATTGATTTATTGATTGGCGGAACACCATGCCAGGATTTCTCACAGTTAGGGAAAGAGAAACTGAACTTCGATGGCGAGCGTTCGGGATTGTTCTTTGAATACGTAAACATACTTAATCATATCAGACAATTCAATCCTAATGTAAAATTCCTATTGGAAAACGTGAAGATGAAGCCCGAATGGGCGGCTATCATATCGGAATACCTGAATGTCGATTATGTATATATCAACAGTTCCGACTTTTCGGCACAGATGCGTGCAAGATACTATTGGTGCAACTGGGAAATACCTGCATGGAAGGACAAGGGAATATTGTTCAAGGATATAATTACCGATGGATATGTCGAGAAGGAAAAGTCATGGTGTATGCTTGAATCATGGAACAGGTTTGCAAAGAACCCTGAATCATTGTTGAGAAGGTATAGGAAATCCCTTACACCATTGATATTCAATTCACCTGACTGTAATCCGAAAAATGGCTTTAGAACACCTAATATTACGGAAGCGGAAAGATTGCAGACCGTTCCCGAAGGATACACCAAGTCGGTACAGCCACATATAGGCATGGGGCTGTTAGGGAACGGATGGACGATAGATGTAATTAGTCATATTTTGAAAGGAATAAAATGAACCCAATAGTTAGTCATATTTTTGCATTCCTTTGCGGATGCTCGTTTGTCATACTTGGTGCTATTTATTTTGGAACGAAAGGAGATTGAATGATGGAACGTGTAACGGATAATGTTTCGGTTGAAAAAGCAACAGAAGTCCTCTCTTCCGTATTAGAGAATTGGGTGCAGACTGTATCATTGCAGAGTTTGAGGAAAAATTAAAGTAATCACTTCCCTTACTGATAAACGGTAAGGGAAGTGATATTGTTATAACCCCGGACCCATAGAAAGAAGCAATGTACTATCTTTATATGCAGCACTGTTAAGGCTTACCCATACCCTTGCACTTCCTGCATTAATCAGTTCCGATGATATGAGTATTCTCACCTTCTTGTCAATGCTAGAATTGGCGGATACTGAAAAATCCTCTATTGTTTCTCTTGATTCACCTATAGCCATAGGATCTTCAAAGTTCTTACTTGCAAACCTAGACATACAACTATTATTACGGAAAGAAATAGAGCTACTCGAACCGTTTCTCACTCTTACTGTAACTTCAATATATCCCATAACGGATGGCATCACTCCACCAATTATTGTTATGCTTACGTAAGAACCAACTATCTCTATATCTCTTTTGCTTACCATTGGTACGGAATATGCTATATGAGCAATATCGGGGTCATCCTGCTTCAATATAGCTGTACTAAGGAAAGGATAAACTTCCCAATCACCAGCAGTCATACCCCACGAGTTTACAGTAACCATAGCATATCCTGTTCCTATCTTCTTGTCGGCAGTAACACGCCTGTACTTCTGACTGGTCTTGTGCTTAACATAGACACCGAAATAGCAATCGGCTATCTCGGAAAAGTCACCCATGTTAAGATAATCAGTATCATGCCCCTCCGATGGCATCATTATAGCCGCAGAACAGACAAAATTACTACTTGTAAACTGATTGGTAGCAGTATCCGGGCATGAGAAACTACTTATCGGTGCACTGGCACGATGATTGTACCCGTTAAAGTCGGTAAGGCGAAATGGAAACTTTCCCCCTGTCGGTGGAGTATATTCCCATCCGTTCATGCTTCCATCAGCGTGTTTTGGCGCATCCCAGTATCCTGCCATTTGAAAAGGTTTGACACCACAGTTACCATCCCATCCTTGCCACCATTTTTCATTCTCACCTAGTGCAAGGCTTTCGTAACGTACAGGCTTGTACCGTGCCCACGGGTTTATTTTCCCGTGGGTATTTGCACAAGCGTATCCTAAATCGTAAGCCCCATTCACACTGCCTATGCCAAGAGTGGCGTAAACGTCACCATCCAAGTTTATTGGGGCTGTAATCTTTCCGTTAGAATGACCCATAATATTTTTTTATTTATTAATTGTTAATACCTAATCTCTTTTCCAATTCTTTCACTCTTTTCTTTAATCTTGTAACCTCATCATCAACCTCCTGCAAACCTTTCCACACAACGGGGATAAGTCTTTCATAAGTAACCGTATAGTAATCATGGAACACATCCCTTACCCATTGTTCAAATCCGCCTGCTATAAGGTCTTGTGCTATCAGACCAAACTGGTCATAGTCATTATTGTACACCTCGGAGTTTGCCTTGGCAATATCATTCCAGTGGTATTTTACAGACCTGAACTTATTTATAATGTTCATGGCATTGTAATTCTGAATATCCTTCTTTAGTCTAATATCAGAACCGCTAGCCTTGGCTGTTATCTCAGCCTTTGAATGGATTCCTCCGGCCGGGGATATTTCAACCACATTTATATTAGCCGTAGCAGTACCAGTATCAAACGAAAACCAGCTAGATCCGTTCACACCTAATTGACCCCTAAAAGTTCCTCCACCATTATAAAAAGCTATGGAGCTACCTCCGGAACCGCTGCTTCTTACCAACTGGAGAGTGTCATAGGTGTCTGTTTGAATACGTAATCTCTTACCGCCATAATTACGTATGAAATTACTGTCTTGCATATATATTCCGCCACCATAATCCTGATGATACCACCCTGAATGACCCGTACTTCTAAACCAATCGCTGCATTGAATGGAATTGGGGAGCTTTAAATATACATTTGCAGAACCGTTCACACTAACCATAGCACCCGTATGGGAAGCGTTGTGGTCTTGTATATAGAATGTTCTTGCAGTAGTCCATACATCCGCACTAGAAGCCCTACTGTCAGCCAATGTAGAAGCATCTCCAGCCGATACAACTACGGAAGTATTTGACGTTGATTGCAGACTTTCCCATGCGGAAACGTTACACCCATAAGAGTTATATTGGTATTCAATGTTTGCATTGTGGTATGAACCAATTTGACGCACCTGTATTTCAAAATTGTTTTTTCCTACACGTACAAGGCGAATGTTATCCATTCCTTTTGCAAATGTGGGGAGATAAAGACGTGCTGAATTTTCAACATTTCCCACACTGCTATTAGAAGAACTAGGTCCACTTCTCATATAAAATATGGCGCAGAAGTGGTAATATCTGACTTCTTCCTGTGCATGATTTCCATAGGCGTACCATATCCTTCCCCAAACCGTTACTGACTTATATGGTCCGGCTCCCGATTCAGAACAAGCGAATATCTTTTTCCAACCATTATCTTTACCACCTAGAGCAAATCTTACTGCATAACATCTACCTATATTGTAATTTCTAGGTAAGAAATTAAGATGCCAATTGTCCAGCATATCCGCATTTAAATTAGAGTTCAATGTTGTGGAATTGCATTGGTAAGGCTGCGTGCCTGTGCCTACGGTGGATACGAACCTGTTCGATTCAGCATAATTACCTATATAAACCTTATTATCGTGCAGTACGATATTGCATAATACATTATTGCTTGAATCTCTTGAATCAATATAAGCATAGGAACTTACACAGCCCAATACCAACCGTCTAGCCGAATCCCAGTTTGCAGCCAGATAACCATTATGGGAAGTAATGTTGCTGTGTACATCTAATACCCCTGTTCTTACATTCAGCCACATGGCATTTTTCCCTTGTGCAACGGTGTATCCGCTGATTGTAGGATACCAGCCGATTCCATTCCATGATGCAAAACGTAAGTTCGCATCGGTTGAAGAAGCTACGTCTGCTCCATCATGAATCCAATTACCCGAAGTTTTAACTACTCTTGTTCCATGAGGAAAATAAAATCCTTTGTTGGCATCCATCGCCAAATCCCCTGTCATGGTGTCACCTGCTTTCTTTACGTAGCGTCCGTCAAAATCAGACAGGTGCAATCCATCCACCATGTCTGCATTAAGATTACCCACAACAGTATTACTTGCCACAATAAATGGAGCAACACCACTTGCTACGGTAGAAGTAAGCTGACCGCTCATGTTAATGCTTCCAACACCCGTCATATTTCCGCTTACGTTAGCCGTGCCGTTGAAAGGTTGTCCCCAAAGGGTACGGGAAGTGGCTAATCCTGTGGAGCTTATATAGTTAACATAACTTGCATCACTTAACCCGGAGTTAGCTTGGTTAAAGGCAAATCTCAAAGTAATATTACCCGTTGTATTGGCATTGTTAGTTGTTATGCTATCATAGTTTTGTAGTATAGTAGAAGCCCATCTTCCATACTGATTTCCACCTCCAACTTTTATAAAAATATACGCCTTATTATTTTCTACTTTGTAGTAAACGCTTCTCGCATGAGAACCTACCATACTCATTACATTAACAGAGCATCTTGGGGTTTTGTTACCATTATCATCATTGTTTGTACAAGCTATATGTAACTGTAATGCTGAATAGTGTTGATGTCCCCAAAACTCATTTGACAGTAATATAACATACGTGCTATACGTAGTGTCTATGCCTATTTCGGCTATAAGCATAATATGTGTATCTCCACTGACATACGCAGCTCCGTTAGTAGAAGCCGAATAGTTACTGTGTATAAACCCAAACTTGTTATACCCTTCAAGATAATTGCTATTTAAATTATTAACAAGCGTATTGCTTGAAACTATCAACGGTGATAACCCTGTGGCAACAGTTGACATAAACCTAGGTGCTCTCACATCATTTGGAGTGACACGTAAAACCAGCTTGTTGTTATGGTCTACGACACCAAATCCTGCACTATCCGTACTACTTCCTCTAATGTTTCCTATATACCAGTAGGTGTCATACCAATTAAATCTTAATCCGTTTCTTATAGAAGTAAGCCCACCATCATCGTTCTTGATAACTCCGTTATCTTTATAGATATTGGTAATATCACAATTTTCCACTCCCTTGAATACGATTGCGCCGGAAGTGGAAGCGGATGTAAGTGTTCCAGTCATAGTATCGCCAGTCTTTTTCACCCATCTACCGTCCAGTACGGAAGTAGGTATATGGCTTGCATCTATAATCTTACTTGAATCAGCCTTTTTCAGTTCAGCCCACATAGCATCAGCGTCAAGTCCTCCCTGCCCAGCCATGTCGTATAGTTTCTTTATCGTGTACGCATTAAACGTATTGTCAAGGTCTGAATCGGAGAAGGTTGTGCCGTCAGTAAGGTTTGCGAAGCTGTAAACGGTATTTACAACACCGCTACCACCACCGCTACCACCTGTTTTCACTCCAAGAGCAGATACCCAACCATCCGAGTAGAATCCTACCGTGTTTCCGTCTGTTCTATGCTTCACTCTCAGAGCCTTGTTTGCTGAATCGTAAACAAGTTGGGCATCTCCTATCGTAATGGTATTTGTTGACACTGATGGTGCTTGAACATTTCCTGCCTTATTAATCCAAACAGCACCTTTCGTATTATTGTACCCATTAGGTCTTAGATTTATACTTCCATCTCCGAAGCTAGCTAGTATTGTATGACCGTCTGAGTTTCTTAATACTACATTTGAATCAGTATATGTTATACCACCGTTATTATTGAATACTATATTCTGACTAAACGTTTTTCTTCCCGAAATAGTCTGAGCAGTAGTCAAGGTAACGGCATCAGTAATCCCGTACCCTGCCAAAGTGGTAGGATTATCACCAACTGTAACACGCCCGTAGGTGTCTACTGTAACTTTCGTATATGTACCAGCCTTCACCCCCGTGGTAGCTAGTGACAATGTGCGGTTTGCGGACAGGTTTCCACCTCCCGTAAGACCTGTTCCTGCGCTTATCGTTATGGTCTTGTCCGCTTTCAGTGCGAGAAGTTCAGCTAGATTATCGCTTTCCGTAAGACCGTCAAGAAATGCTTCAAGTTCCTTCCATTTGTTGATAATGTTATCAGCATCGCTTCCTTCTAGGAAGTTGTTCAGCTTATTGCTTAACTGTGTTACGGTATTATTCAGCGTACCCAAGTCCTGTTGTCTAGCGAATGTTTCCCCGAATACGGCAGTAATGGTTTTTCCGTCAGAACTAAGTGTCATGTCTGTTACGGCATTTCCACTCCCCGACTGGGTGATGTTCTTTATACCACCACCTTCCTTCGCCATTTTCCAAATCTCGTTTATCGTGTACGCATTAAACGTATTGTCAAGGTCTGAATCGGAGAAGGTTGTGCCGAGATTGGAAAAACCATATACGTTTTTCACAAGTCCGTCACCACCGCTTCCTCCGCTTCCTCCGGGAGATACGCCCAAAGCGGAAATCCATCCTCTGGTATAGAAGCCTATTTCCGTACTTCCATCTATATGCTCAAATGTTACTGCCTTGTTTACGGAATCATATATAATCTTTATATCGCCAACCTGCAACGCCTGTGTTTTTACCGTTCCGCTTATGTTGGCATCTACAGCATAAATATTCTCCCATCTCTTCGATTCAAGACCAAGTGTGGATGCGTTGTTCACGCTAGGAACTACATTTGCCGTAGACAACTGACCAGTAAATATCTTGCTTGCAGTAACTGTCTGTTCCGTATCAAGCGTTACAAATTTATTGTCAGGAATATGGGATATGTGAATTTTCTTTGTCGGATCATCCTTTCCCAACTCCTGCCACAATTTGTCCGTATTCATCCCGCCTTCCTTGGCTAGCTTCCATATCTCGTTGATGGTATATGCGTTGAATGTATTGCTAAGGTTGGAATCGTCAAACGTCTTACCTAAATCGGCAAATCCGTACACGGCCTTAATCAGTCCGCCTTCTCCACCTCCCGGTTCTCCGCTACCACTCTGTGCGCCCAACGCTGATATCCATTGGTTTGTATAGAACGCTGACTTGCATCGTAACGCTTGGTTTACTTCATCCCATTCAAACCATCCGTTGAACTTCTGAAACGATGCAATAAGGTCATTAAGTAGCTGTTCAGAGAAAATATTTGTTCCGCTTCCCGTACCACTTCCACCTAATGTTACATTTGTCGTATTCTGTGTTGAAGCGGTCTGATTCTCCTGTGCCAGCCGTTCATAGAAAGACAGTATCCTTCTTCTTGCAATGGTGCATGAATATGACGGAAACATATTCTCCTTAGAATATTTAATTTCCAAAGACTGTATCTGCAACTGCATATCCACTATCTGACCGTTATCAGAGAAATCGAACACGCCTATTCCATCATCCCTTATCTTTAGCATATTTCCTTCTATGAAGTCAATGAAAAGATTAGGATGCTCTGCGACAAATCCGCTAGATATGTCAAGTGAAACGGTTCGGTTCTCATGGTCATATCTTGACAGGTAGTCAAGAGCCGCCTTTTCAAGCGTGTTCTCAGCCATTGTCACATACGATTCGGGCATGACAATATTCAGAATGACAAACTCCGTTCCTGCTGCAATTGAAGGAGATTTACCATCCGTATAAAGCGGAAGTTTGGCATTGTCGCTATCCGTTCTGTAGCATGATATTTTATATCGTGCCCCCTTATTAAACATGGCAACATCCTCTTCCGTTTTCCCCGTATCACCGTTCACCTCACCGTAAAGAGGAATAATACCGTTTTTGTTTATCTTAAATTCCGTTCCCGTATAAGTTCCTGTACGCATACTGAACACTGCATCCGTCACAGAAGCGTATTTGTAATAGAACCTATCCTGTGAACCGTCCCGATTACCGAAATGTATGTTGCAGGTCATTTCCTCACTAAATCCGATCTTACAGCTTCCGACAGGAACATCAGAATCAAACGTGAACTCAACACGTATGGTGACTGTCGTATTCCGACCTTTTTCTATATATTCTACAAGAGCGGTCTTGTCGTAAGGTATTTCAAGCATACCAGTAGCACCTTCCTCTCCGATAACAACCTCTTTCAAAGGAGAAGCCTGACCCAATACACGGTCCGTAACCATACGTAGATTAATCTTCACCTTTTTCCCTACAGCATCACTTCCTATAGGTAATATACTGAAAAGCATCTTTCCGGAGAATGTGGCAGTAACCTTTACAGGCTGGTCATAATATGCCCTTGTATCATATATATTAAATCTCTCAAAATCCCTGTACTTGTCAAACATAGCATGGGGCTTGTACTGTGGCTGCACGTTGTCATTTATCCTGTCGGATGAATCACCGTCCTCATATACCTTGTACCCTAGGTTGAATCCGGGAGAGGTCATATAAATGAAGAAACTGTCACTATCATCACTCTTTATCGGAGTAGAACCGATAATCTTGTCTATCCGTGTAGATGTGCTAGCACCCTCACCTGCCACCTTACCCGATTGAGGATCGGGTTCTCCGTCCGCCTTGTATGTATCCCATTCGGGAAGTCCTGACGGGTACAAATCTCCAAGTTTTTTCCCTCTGATGGAAGGATATATCCCACTGAACGTGTTTGATATGGTTTTTCCTCTCACGCCATAGTTTTTCAATCCATATTCACTGTCAATGAAATATCTTATGTTCCCGTCAGAATCATTCGGAAGAAGGATGTACGGGCAATAGCGTGATTCATCGGCAGGCTTAGCGTCCTTCTTGTATTCAGGCGGAACGTTCCTGCTTCCACCTTGTGGTATGATTCGGGTTATGACAGGTGTACTTGTATCTACGGAAGAGGAAACTTTTACAGCACCCCCACCGTCACCCTGCTTGAATGTCCAGTTTACGGACGGTCTTGTCTTGTCCGTAATGGTTATTATCCCACCGTTCGCTGTCGTTGAGAAGTAATAATTGAGATAAAACTTGTCATAGAAGTTCTTCAATGCTTCAAACAGGTTGGCGCCATCGGTTATGTCAATCATATCCTCTGTCAGTTCGCCTTCTGCATCCACATTAAGCGTCCATGTACCAATGCCTGTATATCCCACACCCAATGACGCATTGTAAAACTGTATATTCGCTTCTATACGTGCTGCAAGCTGTTTTGCATCACCCCAAAACTGGAACAGACCGCCATGTGTGTATCTTATCTTGTTTATCTCACCGCCTGTTCCGCTTACTATGTCAAGGAATGCCACATTCTGCAACAATACTTCCTTACCGTAAAACAGAAGAGAGTATTTGTATTTTCCTGCTTCATTAAGACTATCTCCCGATGGGGTTTGGTACAGGATGAATGTATTACCGTTATATACGACTGTATCGTATTCCGATTCGCTCTTTGAGTTGTATGCCTTGAACTCTATCGGAACAACGGAAACGACTTCACAAGTCAATTTTCTCACTTCCTGCAAAGACGGGCTGTATGAAAAATCAGCACTCTCCGCAATAACCCTATTTCCTCTTTTAATCTGTAAAATCATTGGTCTTTAAAGCGTTGGTTGGTCAATACTGAAATTTAACGAAAATGTATAGGCGGACACAAGTCGGTCTGGGTTCTGTAAGTCCTGAACGTCCTGATAACTCAACTTTGCACCTGTTTCAAAACCCGTGCATCTTATCACCTGCTTTGCCGATTCTCCCCATATATCATTCCATATAGAGAAAGAGGATGAACCGTATGGCGTACCGGGAGTGGCAGGTATCACATTGGTTATATATGAATAGAACGAACGGATATTAGTCTTTACCGTTTCCACATCTCCCAAAGCGGCAAATGTTATGCTTCCTTCCGTTGGCTGGTAAACAGGCGTGACAGGTTCGTACACCTTCTGACCGTTCTTGTCATACCATTTTTCGGCATAGGCTTCCTTTCTTGTCGGCAAATCCCATAATCCCTTGCTTTCAAGTATATACAGCCTGTATGTGGCATACAAATCCTTTGCCGTATCGCTTCCTTTCTTTATAAAATATTTAGATATAGCCATTCGTGTACATTGTTTATTAGTGCAAAAATAACAAAAATAGTCTTAGAAACCATCTAACTTTAAAAAATATTTTTCTATATTGTGCATCACAATCGGTGCTTTGGATGAGTGGTTTAGTCAACGGTCTGCAAAACCGACAACAGCGGTTCGATTCCGCTAAGCACCTCAAGTGATTGGATTTTTTTTTGTTCATAATCAAACTGGAACACCCTGCCAACTGTGAAGCTAGCAGGGCGTTTGTTTTAGTCAATTATAACCTTTATCGCATTTCCTCCCGACCTTGGGGCAATGGAAACGACACTTAGGAGTGCTGTTTTTATCGCCATAGTTGCGGCAAGCTGTTGCTTGAGAACTTCAAGCTGTGCCAGTTGTATGACTGTCATGTTTATTCCGCCCGTTCCTGCCGAACCACCATTTAACGATACCAACTGACGGAGAAGATCGCTTTGGACAACCATTTCGTATCTCATCCCGTTAAGATAACCCAATGCCTGGTTGAATGTATTCTCGTCAACTCCTGCAATGGCATTGGACAGACCTTCCGCATTCTCTTCCGTTTCGGTAAGCATTCCGCCTAGGGCGTTGTTTATCTCATTGACTACACCCCCGGCTTCCGCAAAGGCTGATTCCAATGAACCCATGACATTTCCTAGTATTATAAGCTCATCCTTGTCTATCTTGTTGTCCGCAAACATACCACCTTTACCGTCCGCTCCAAATAATGTAGTCTGTACCTGTTGCATTGCCTTTTCTATGTACTGCTGCTGAACCCAGCTTTTAACAACATCTCTCATAACGTCCGCTACGGTATCCTTGTATGCCTTGGCTGCGTCCTCTCCTTTCAGCCATGCTTCGACAAGAGCGTCACCTATCTGGCTAGCCCAATCTTTCAAGTCAATGCTGTACAATTTACTTGCAAGCGTTTCTGTATAATATCTTATCTCATACTCCAATTCTTTTATTGTCTGTTTGTAATCTTCCACTTTTTCTCTATCTGACTTTTTCTTATCTTCTTCGGCTGCTAGAATATCCTTTTGAATTTGCAACTGTTCTTCCAGATTTGACACCTGTTTGGATGTTACCTCATCAAGTTTTGCCGGGTCTATAATGTGCTCAAATTCCTTTTCAAGCATATTATAGACATTGGTCAGTTTCTTTGATTCAAATTCAAGATTCTCTATATGCTTTTGAAGTCTTTTGTCATGCTGTCTGTTAAACGTAGCGATAACATCAAACGGCATGGATATAGCCGAACCTATCGCACCTACAAAATCACCGCTTTTGAATGAATCCAATGATTTCTTCGCTCCCTCATTCATAACGCCCATAGCTTCCGAAAACTGGTTCATCTCACGCATGAAACCGCTGTCAGTATCCTTACCCATAGAATCCATAAGGTTGGACACGGATGCTATTATCTGTTGCATGGCTTTTATGGCATTGTATATATTGGTTATGATAAAGTCGATAAGATTCACCGTCTGCAAAGCGTTCTGTGCCGCAGCCATCATTCCTTTACCAGTCTTGACAGCTTCCTGTCCGCTCTTGTATCTTGATTCGGCTTCCGACTTGGCACTCAAAGCGGCATTGGCAGCTTCTTCATCACCGTTCTTCATTGCATCCTCGTATGCTTTGGAAGCATTTTCTATGTCAGCCATAGCCTGTTGCATATCATTCATGCCTGCCATCATCTTTGACTTTCCTGCATCATAACGCTTATTATACAGACCTTCAATCCCATCTTTCATGTACGTCTGCAAGTCAGACTGGTTATTCTTCATCATCTTCTCTATCTGCTTGTCCACACGTTCAAGTTCCTTCATGTATTCCTTTGCGCTGATAGCACCAGACCTGAACGCACTGTTGAGCATTTCCCTTACCTTGTCAGCTACGGTATTTGCAGCCTCCATAGACATCGCTTCAACAGCACCGAAGAAGTTCTGATAGTCTGTGGTCAGCTTGAACAAGTCCATTTCTTCACTTTTCTGCAACGCGGAAGATAATGAAGTGTTGCCCATACCCTTTGCCGTTTCAATTCTTTTTCGGTAATTCTCCCTGATAATATCAACCTGTGTATAGTAGTCACCATATTTTTCAAGGTCATTCGCATACTGCTTTGCCATCTCACCGAAGTAACCTTTCCATGCGTCAATCATTCTTTGTATAACCTCTTTCTGATCTTCTCCGATATTCTTATTCCCCTTAATGGCTTCCTGTATCTGATTGATATACTGGTTCATTGAGGTGAATGAAGATGTGTCGGGCACGACAGGAACACCAAGGTCAAGATTCATTCCTGCCAATGCGGATTGCAGATTGTTGTATATCCCTGCTGCAAAACTTTCAGCCATAGTAGATGTATCACCACTGAACTGAACGGCAAGGTCTAAGGCAAGTTCGGAATCACCCGTTATCCCAAGTATGTCACTGTAAAAGTCATACTTGTTCCTGTATCTGTCAAACTCATCCGTAATTCTTTTCATCACCTTCTTGGCTGCTTCAACATAAATTTCAGAGGACAATTCGGCAGCTTTCCTTGCGTTCTTGACCGCATCCTGTGGAACACGTGTTTCCAATTCCTTTGCAGCCTTGTTGTAATTGTCAACAATAGCCTGTTTGTCATATACAATATCCACGCCAAGTTTTAACGCCTGTGAACCGTATATGGCTTCAATCTGCTTTTTGGCTTCTTCCTTACCTATGTTAATGCTCAAATCCTTGAACTTGGAATAGGCGGATTCAAGCAATGACAACCTGTTTTTCCAAAGGTCAGCAAGAGGATCTCTTTTTTGTCCTTTCTTCTTCTGCTTTTCCAGTTCAAGGTTGAATCGTTTTGCTGTTCCCGTAGCCTTTGACATCGCTTCGTTGGCAGCGTTAATCTCATATACCGTCTGTTGTACTTGCTCGGCTTCATAAGGGCTTACAATTCCTGTAATTTGATACTCATCTCCAAGTTTCTTGACCTTTCCTTGGCTAACATACATATCAATGGTGCGCTGTAAATTTTCTATTGAACTTTTGGAGTCTTTATATTCCTGTTTTACCGATTTAAAGTAATCCTCCATAGATTTCACATCGGCAGCCTTTATAGCAATAGTCCATTTATGCCCTGTAATTTCGTCAAGAGATTTTTTCCATCCCGTCAATCCTTCTTGTGCTTCCTTATCGTCAAGTTCTATTTTAACAGCATATTTTTTGTCAATAAATTCATTAAACAATTTTTTAGCATTCTCCCCAAGTTCGCTAGTTGTGGCAAAATTTTCAGATTGAATCCTTATAAAGTCCTTTTGAGCATCATTTAATTTATTTACATCAATACCTACAAATACTTTTTTCAGTTCTTTCTCAAGACTGTTTGCAAAAACATTAAATGATTTTTCAAGTTCTTCAGTTTCGCCCATTATGCCCATCCTCAATTTATCATACTCCTTCAACAATTCCTCACTGTCAAAATGGGTTTTGTTCTTGAATATTTCAAATGTCCGTGCATCTCCTGACGTTTCAGCCAAAGAACGTATCTTCTCTACAATAGTAGCCGCCGAAGCCCCTTTGTTTATCAGTTCGGTAAGTTCGTTTCTCCATTCCTTAGTACCCTTACCCATGTTTATAATTTCCTTGGATGCCTGTACTATCTGACCACGAAACTCTTCTATATTCTTACTTGCCGAAGTGAGTTTTACAGACGATTTCTCATAATCTTTAAGCATATCAGAGAATGAATCACCAAATACGCCCGTAGATGTTGCCTTGTCTGCCTTGAACATTATATCCGCATTTTCGGCAGCGCGCTTATAAACCTGCTCTAGTTCCGATGCTGACTTTTGCAAATATTCCACACGTGATTTCTGATCATCTATCTTCTTGCTGTTTTGTACTATATATTGCCCTATATTGCCATATTTTGACAATACTCCAGTAAGTGTTTCCTCATACGACTGCAACTGTTTCGTGTCAAGCTGTTCAAGGTTTTCCGGGGTGAGTTTGTCGAAGTTTATCTTGTCAAGGTCTTTTTGCAAGTCACTGTATGATTCGCGGAAAGACTTTGCACTGTCCTTTATCTTCTGATTGAACTCTTCCGAACGTGCAGACATCACATGAAACGCTTCCGCCACAAGTCCTGCAACGGTAAGTATCGTCATAAGCGGATTAGCCTTTATCGTAAGCCACAATGTTTTCAATGAATTTGTCAAACCGAATGTTGCCAGTTTGAATCTGTTCATCAACATTGTCGTTTTTGTCATAGACAACATTCTTGCAGCTTCCGCACCTGTCAGTTTAAGTTCGGTGACAAGAAGATGCCGTTCAGCCTGTGTCAGCATATTCGTGGCAAGAATACGTTTAGCCATCTCTGCCGACATCTTTCCCGAATTAACGGCAGCAGCTATCTCTACGGCAGACAGCTTGGATGCTGTCGCTATCTTCCATCTCTCGGCAGTAGTGAGCGTTCTGTACATCGCAGCCTGTTTAAGCAACTGTGCTTCCCGTAATTTTTCAGCCTTAATTGCATTAGTTGTTGCGACAACCTCTTTACCGAGCATAGCTGTTCTAGCTAGCTGTAATCCTTTCAACGCAGCATATCCTACAGCAACACCCTCTATTGCCTTAGAGAAGTATCTCCAGTTGTTCATCGCATCGGTTATGCTTCCAACGATACCTTTCAGAACGGAATCATTCGCCTCGCCTATGTCATTCATCATAATCTTGTATGAATCGGCAAGGTTACTTACCATACCTTTCAAGGATGCAGCTTGTATTTCCTGCATTTTATAGAACATACCACCATCTTCCGTCATTGTGGTAAACATCTCCCGAATATACTCGAAAGGAATCTGACGTGTTGATATGGCGTTGAACACATCATCAGTAGTTTGAGCCACACCTCTTACTTCTTCTAGTTTCTTTCTCAATGCGTCCAATGCAGGAATACCGGCCTCTGTCAATTGACGTAATTCCTGCCCTCTCAATACACCTGCGCTTCTTATCTGACCATAGGCAAGAATGATACGTCCCATATCAACGCCAAGACCTGCGGAAACGTCCGCAAGACTTTTCATTGTACCGTACAATTCGTTGACAGGTATCTGGAATGCAGCAAGCTGTTTGGTATATCCAACCAAATCGCTGAACTGGAAAGGAGATATTACAGCAAGCCCCTTAATCTGACTGAATATCTGGTCAGCCCGTCTTGCATCCTGTATGATGGCACGCAATGACACCTGTTGTAACTCGAACTCTCCACGAATGGCAACAAGTTCCTGAAACATATCTCTGAAAAAGTAGAATCCGGCATAAGTCTTTATCGTATTGACAAACTCACGCATCATTCTGCTCTGCTTTGTCAGTTCCTCGGTAAATTCCTTTGAACTTGCGGCATTTTTCTGATTGGTCTGCTGCATCTTTGTTCCATAGGATGTAGCTTCGTTTACAAACTTGTTGTGTTCCTGTATCTTCCTGTTGAGAAGAGTAAGGGTATGGTTATAGTTTGCGTCAGTCGTATTAAGCGCATTACGCCTGTTCGTTAATTCAGAAATAAGATTGTTAGCCTGATTGATAGACGTAGGATTGATGCTCAACAATTCATTCGTTGATGTTTTTCTTAAAGATGATTGCAACTTCTCCAATCTGCCTTGCAATTTCTGAATAAGAGCGTCAGCCTTTGTTATCTGATTGCTGTTTAAAGGAATATCAACCTTAAATTTATTCAATAGTTCAAGGCGTTTTTGTATGGCAGCAATTTTCTTGTTCAAGTCCTCAGCACTTCCCTCCGGCATACCAAGGGCAAGTCCAGACTGACCAGAAAGGTATTGTAGATACTTCTGATTGGTCTGCTGCATCTTTTTATTCGCCTGCTCCTGCTTTGATGCTTGTCTATCCATCTCCTTTGTCCGTGCAATCTCCATTTCGTATTGCTGGCGTAGAAGATTAAGTTCTCTTTCATCGGAAATGGACAATTTAGGCGCACTGTTAGCAGTAAGGGAATATGCGGTTTTCAATCTGTTCAATTCAGCGACAAGATCATCTATCACTTTCTTCTGACTTTCAAGATTGGCTTTTCTTGTAGCCATCCCCTTATCCCCACCTGCATTGCCTAAGTTACGGTAAGTCTTTTCCAGTTTGTCATACTCTCTTGTCGCTTCGACAATCTTGTTTGACAATTCTTCCATCTGAACAAGTATATCCATTTTCTTGTTCGACTTCCCTTTCCCTACCTTGGACGCGTTTTCATTCGCTTTGTTTATCTTATCTACAACCTCGCTAAGTTCGTCATTCATTTTGCCTATATCGGTCAACATAGGCTTGAAGGACATCTCCTGGTTAAAAGTGTCCTGCAACTTCTTCTGTATATCCTTTATCTGTTTGTCAAGACTAGAATCATCTAGCCCGATCTTAAACTTTAATGCTCCTAAATCAACATCAGCCATAGTTATATTTTTTAATTATTGCAAAAATAGCAAAAATAAACACAAGAGCATGATTTACAACAAACAAAAATCCATTAGTATTTTTTAACATATTTAAAATTGTAGATAAAAACGATTATGTTATCTTTGCAATAAAATAATTTTTTAACTATGGCTATAGAAGAAAACAAAGTAACACTCGTTGGCGTAAATTCAGCCAGCGTAACATTCAGCAATGAAGCTAATGTGGAAAAACAATACAAGGTGAATGCGAATGTAAACGTATCAAACGGAAAAAACATTGATTCATTTGATGGCGGAGAGGTGAAGTCATTGGAATCAGAGAACCAACTCGCCACATTCTATTTCAATCAGAACGGTGGTATCGCAATCAACTACAACGATCATCCCGATTTGGAAGCACAAATTGCTATCATTACCATCATCAACTCTTTCGTAACCGATGTTACAAAATACATTAACACGAAAGGCATCTCATCAGTTTCAATTTAAACAGCAAGAAGAAATGACGAACCAAGAAATGTTTTTAAAGAGATTAACTCTCTTGAATATCCCCTTATCACTAGAAGGGAAGGAACTTCCATCAGAACTGAAAGCAAAAATCATGCTTATGCGTGTCGCTTACGACAAGGCTGCAAAAGCATTCGATGATGATATGCAACAGGTTCTTAAAGAAATAAAGAAGGAAGGGTATGACGAGCGCGCACAGAAAATCAATCACATGAAAGAGATTGACGGTAAGGAAGATGCTACAAAAGAGGAAAAGAAAGAAGCGGATGAAATCAGAAAGACAGAAGAAGATTTCAACAAGGAAACAGAAGAGCTGAATAAAGCATACTCCGAAGCATACCAAGAGAAAATGAAAGAGGAATGTGATATGAAGCCTAGAAAATTCGCTTTTGAAGGATTTGCTAAAATCATTGAACTTATTGGCACTGACGGTGCAATTAAAGTGAAATGGAACTCTCCCGAAGCATTGGAAATACCGAAGGAGGAATTTATCTCGCTTATCGCAACAAATCTTGTCGATGAATAAGCCGTTTTCTATATTGCTATTTTTTTTGTTACTGTCGTGTTCTTGTTCACGCAAGCTACTTCCATCTTCGACAAATACAACTATAGTAGACCACAACACGACAGTAACGGAAAGAGTAGTATGGCAATCAAAAATAATAACTCTTCCAACAGAGCACATACAACATACAACATTTGAAGAAAGTTCACACTTGGAAACATCATTAGCCGTATCAGACGCTAAAATAATGTCGGATGGCAGGCTTTTTCATAGTTTGAAAAACAAGAAAGACTTTCTACAAGACAGCATCCCATCCTTGGAAAAAGAAACGGTAGTGACGAAAGATTCTATAATAACCGTAGAGAAAATTGTAGAAGTAAAGGTAGAAAAGGAATTGTCTAAATGGCAAAAAATACTAATCAATCTTGGATACATAGGTATCGGTTTCATATTGTTTTCAGGTTACAAAATAGCCCGAAAGTTCGTGTAACTTTCGGGCTTATTTTATTGGGAATTGATAAAATTTATGGAGCGTAATCTTCAACCATATTATAGGTGGTATTTACCCCTGTGGCTCTTGCTGCAATATAATAATCATAAGAAAAATCTCTACTAACATTAAAGGAATACATAGATGATCTATATGTTCCTTTTGCCGGAACCTGTGCAGTAAATCCTGTAAGTAATGAACCAGCACTTTCTCCAGCTTCTGGAACTGTTCTTGTCCTCATTAACACAAGAACTATACCACGTATAGTAACAGATGACCCACTATTATTTGTTATAATGAAGTTGTATGTAATTTGGTTATTAGAAGAGTTCCATGTACCGAATGCTTCTATTACGTATAGAGATCCAGCTGCATGAATAGTCATTGTTTTTGGTGTTACTGGAATAGGTATGTATATTCCTTGTTTTAATTCATCATCTACTCCTATTTTATTAGATGACAAGAAAAAAGATACTTTCCATTTACCTACATAACCACCTATATTTAATAACCTTATAGATACTGAATCAGTAAACATACTTTCAGATGTTACTAAAATGTATCTAGTATTTTGTAAAAGTCCTACCCCTGCATACATTTCAGAAAATGGAGTTCCTTGATAGCTTAAATAGGATAGCAAAATGTTATCATCAGCATTTGTTGTCTGTTCAAGTTGTATTTCTAGATTATTAGATGTGTCCAAATATACATCTGATGGAACGTCATCTCCAAAAGGAACTATAGCATTATGATTATATCCGTTGAAATCCAATATCCGATAAGGTGCTGAATCTCCACCAGTAGGAGCATTATATCCCCAGTCTACACCATCAAAAAGGTCTTTTAGAAATCCGCTATTAAGCGTTCCTGGCGACATGTATCCCACTACACTTAGACCACATAAACCATCATTAGCTTTCCAATAATCAGGACGATAATCTAAGTATGGTTGCCTCACAGGTTTATATTTACTCCATTTATTTATTTTCCCATGCGTATTTGCGCACGCATATCCTAAATCATAGCCATTACTAGTAGCACCGATACCTAGAGTAGGATATACATCACTATCCAAATTAATAGGAGCAGTGATTTTACCATTAGAATGACCCATAGGCTACACCTCCACAAATTTATCGCAGACGATATTGCCGCCCATTGTCAAACTACCCGTCACACGTACATCACCATCAATAATGACAGCTTGTGACAAATCAAACTCTTCTGGTATATCACTACCATCTAAGGCTATTATCTCATAAAGCCCCTCTGTCGGGCTAAAGCCCCTCTGTCGGGCTAAAGCCCCTCTGTGCTCCCTTGCTTCGCTTCGGTCGCACACCAAATTTCCGTTTACAAACAAACTAATCTTCATGTTTATTGTTTTTTAAATATTTCGTAACACTATCCATTACGCATTCAACACACCAACCTATAAGGTATGCAAAGTGCTCATCCTGCCCATTTTGATACCCCATTGCTATATCACAATAATCAAATACATTACATACAAAATGAGATGATTCATGAGCAACAGTGCCTACCCCTATACCATCGTTGGACAACCAAATAAGTACACCTAAATGGTTTGTACTTTTTTCCCTTACAAAAATAGTCATGCCTTTACAGCCCTTAATTTCATCTTTGGATGTATCTATCGGATCATGATTAAGTTTGGTGAATTTTCTATATATTTTTCCCCATTGATCATCCCCCACTGCAACATACAGTTTAAGGGGATATATTTTAGGATCGTATTTTGTTATCATCGCAAAACATCTTTTAGTAATATATCGGGATGCTCTTCTTTAGGTTTAGATTCTTTGAACCTATATATAAAGCCACTTGCATCCTTGTTAGCTTCCTTATATAAATCTTCTGTAAGAGAAGCCTTGTACAACTTCATTTTCTCTTCAAAATGATAATCAAGTTTAGGCTGGTCCATTATTACTGCCTGTATATAACTCCATGAATATTTCCATAGCAAAGCCCAGTCCTTGATTATCATCAATCCTCCGAATAGCCTTAAATCCCCTCTGAATTGGGGGAAATCTTTTTGGATAGATCCTCGTGAGCCGATTTTGCATCGAGAGATAATTTCATGGCATCCTTCTTGCTTAGTGTCGCTGTCGTATCTATCAAGAACGCTAAACGGATTGTATTTGTAAAAAAATCACTGACATTAGCCCCCTCCACGATGGCTTCTATCAACGGAGTTAGTTCCTTATGGTCATAGTGCCTGCTTAACCACCAAGCGTATATACGTCTTGCAAAAGGAATTATCTCAAAAAACCAATAGTTGTTCAATACTCCTGCCGCTGCAACTTTGTACGGAATAGATGCGTCATTTTTCATAATTGCAATCATTTCCTTTTTCGCTGTATCGGGGTTGATAATGTCACGTATCAACAGCTTGTCTACAATATAATCGTATGCGCCTAGTCTAAGACCACGCACCTTGAATTTCTTATTGCCAACCATAACCTCTTTGTATTTATGAGTGGCAAACTTCTGCATCTTTATCTGATCATCTAAGTCAGGTTGTTTCCAATTAAATATTCCCATTTTTTAAACTAACTTGAACGGTTTAATCATTAATTTTCCTTTCACATCCACCTTTGATATGTTCTTTGGAGTATTTGTATGTACGAACACCTTGGTATATTTAGACGATACAATATCAAGTTTTGCATCATCAATCAAAGAAACGTGTACTATGCTGTTATCAAGCGCAACAAGGCTTACATGGCTGTTATCCTTGACATACATCTCTCCTATACCGAAATCGTTGAATGTGACAACACAATCACACGAGCCGTTAAAAATAGACCATTTAGGATTGCTTATGAAAAGGTTGGTATCATCAACGAAGATATTAAACTTCTCCCTAATGCCTGCAAACTCCTTCTTTAACATTTCGTTTGACGGATACCTGTTAAGTAGGCAGAAGTCAATATTTTGAATATATTTCTCGCATAAGTCATATTTATCTGGTTCTCCCCATTCGTTTATCCGTTTTTCGCAAGCTCCAAGACTTATAGCCTTTTGCTTTAATTTATCAGACAATTCTTTATCGTTCATTATATTTCTTTTTATTACAAAAATACAATAAAAGTTAATATCAATAAAATAGAAACAGTTAAAAAACAATAAAGCCGGACGAAAACGCCCGGCTAATAATTCATAACTCGTCTACATCAACCACCGATACCCGAATTGTCAAGTTCAAGAACCATCATGGTTTTCAAATACTGAGTGTTAACTTCCAATGCTGTCACAGTAACGGAGAATCCAAGGTATCCAGCGTTACTTGGAGCACCTGTGAAGCTGACAGCCCATGATGCCTTCGGGAAGAAGAACATACGATCACCAGTACCGTTGATAATACCGATAGGACGTACAAACTGCTTGAATGCACTTGCACCAAACGCTTTCAGTTTCTGAGAAGTTCCCTTACCGAAAGCATCAACAGTATCAGTTAAATCACTTAATTCCAACTCAGCCTTGGCTTCGTTTCCTTGTGTAAAGAAAGCGAAAGCGGCTTTTGAAGTGGACATACCTGTAAAGGTAAATGCCATAGTACCTGGTGTGATATTCTGGAATACGGTAGCACCCTGCTCGTTCTTTGTTTCAGAAGTGTCAGCGTCAGTACCAGCGGATTCCGTAGTACCAGACTCAATATTGGGAAGAATCTTCGGATTCTTAAAACTTGAATATTGAGTTTCATCGGTAATCTCAATCGCATCAAATGTCAAAGCAGCCGACTGCCCGTTCAAGTAAGCAGGGCTGGTGTCTAAATTTACTCGTGCCATTCTATTTTCTGTATTTAAAAAGTTATTGTTAATTGATGAAAACGTATCTACCGATGCGCCTCCACTGTTTTTTCTCACGTTTTTCATGCGGCTAATCCTTTGAAATGTCAACATTCAACAGGACGGACATATAATAAAATCCTACCCCGTCAAACATTGGTGGTAAAACATTAAATATCTCGAAATGAAGCTGCATAGTCTTTTGAGGGAACAGTTCTACCATCTTTTCACTCAACGCATCCATGACAGACGGATATATGTTCCCAGGCAATGCCCTTACAAACAAAGTAACCGTAGCCATTGTTTCGCCTTTCCCGAAGTGACCGTAAGGGCCGCCCTCGGTATTGCTTACAATTCTTGTATTGTTGTTTACGACAATAAAACTAGTTACCTTATCATCAACACTTGCAGGACGCTGTACCTTATATACATCGTCAGCAATCTTCTTGTCCAATACAATATTGTACAAGGTGGTATTTATTGTTGAAGGATTAAAGTAGCCCATAACTTCACTTAAAATATTTGTTTAACATATTAGCTGCAATTTTCTTAAAAACCACAGTATATTTGCCCCCTTTTAAATCTGTCTTTGTCTTAATCCAAGAATCTGAAAGAACATTCAACAAATGATAGTTCTCCACATACTTGGCATAATACATGACAGCAGCGACAACCAGTTCATATTTGTCAGAACCATCGGATTTGTAACTGTTGAAGAAATCTTCGGCAAGTTCACGCCCCCAATATTCTACATTGTTACGTTTCCTAGGTTCATTTGCAACTTTCGTTGCATTTGCCCACACAATCTTCTTTAGGACCCCATCTTTATAAATGCCACAGCCATAACTATCTTCAAGATTGAAAGTCTGATTGGTAAATCCCTCCATGTCTTTTATATCATCCATGATATTCGTGGCGATATCTTCCATGAACTGCATGATAGAAGCATCCAAGGCAAGCTGGACATTACTACCAAACTCTTTCAATACTTTATCGTTGTTATTTGCCTGCATTTTTTGTACTTGTCTTTCTTGTTACTGGTTTACTCAGTTTCTCAATCTGCTTTTTTAGCAAATCTCGATCATCTTTTGCGTATTTAAGTTCTGTTTTAATATCATTCAGTTCATTGTAAAGCTCCTGTATCTTCTGATAAGCATTGTGGAGAGATTGCTGATAACTCAAAATTTCCTCTTGCGCCTTCTTCAACTGAGCACCCTGAATAGCAAACCCCTTTTCAAGATTGTCCAAGGTAGAAGAATCAATTTCAGTTTCCATCTTTTCCTTCTTCTGCTTAAACAGTAATATTGAAGTTAGAAGGGTTATACCATTAGTACCCAACAAAGCAAGTATTATTTCCGTCCAATTGATTGTCATAGTATTCTAGTTTTCTATTTGGTTAAAGTATATTACCGTACCAAATTCCATATTGTTAAATGGAGGTTTCTTTATCTCACGCCAGCTATTGCTGTTGTCCGAAAACGGATGGTTGAAATTCTGCCAATCCAACAGACACCCGGAAGGTATGGTTACATCGTTATCTTCTAGGTAGGCAGCATATTCGGACTTGTCAACATCATTCGTTTCCGAACCAGTATCCTTTTCCTGTATGTTTGCCCTTCCTTCGTATATCATCTCCCAATACGGGGTGGTCTGATATTTATCCGAACTGTTCTTGTTCTGATAAATTCTCACCATATCAGGAAACATATCCTCACCTAAAATACTCTTTCCCATACTACCATCTTAATCTAGTTATTTCAACATCAGTTCCAACATCCAAATTCAAACCCCATTTGGCGTATAAATCCTTTGCGCGTTGCTCCAATCTTTTCTTGTCATTGATAGAAATAGTCTTGCTTGTGTCGGTAATTGACCAGTTCCCGGCTTTCTTCGTCTTTCCCTGTATCGTTGAAGGGGCAGTGCAAACAATGAGCAACAAGTCAGCATAAGCCAAATCCTTCTTCATCTCAGACGTTTCACGGCTGTCATCAGACAAACGAAATCCCCATTTCTGGGCAACACTGATATATGATGTGTTTTTCAACTCATAGTCAATCTGTGCTTTCAGATATTCACGCATAGACATATAGAAATATGCTTCCACCTTCATGTTACCCTTTGCTGTTATCTGAGGGGTAACTTGAATAGTGAACGGATTATCCGAAACTTTCAGTCTATCTTCCGGCTTCAATGTTTCATTGTCGGCAATAAGCCAGCATCCGAACTCTACACTTTCTTCGGGAATAGCTTGGAGCGTGAGAGTATCTCCAATGAAATACTCCCCTGCGCCCTTTGCTGTGCCTTCGCCATTTATATCAATAATGACCTTCATGGTTCAACCTTTTACAATCCCGTATTTGACTGTTCGTCAACCTTCATAATGATAAGGTTGTTCGGATTCTTCATCACAGGACATGCCCACAACTCACCTGAACTCTTCTCCGCATACGGTTCGGAAGAATACTGATGCAAGAACGCGATACGTCCGCCTTCCAAAGAAGAAATACGTACAGCCGGGTTGGTATCCTGCAAATACATTGACGGTGAGTTCTTGATACGGAAGAACTGACCGCTCTGAACAAGAACAACGGTGTTCTTTTCAAAAGACGGTTTGGCTTCCTCAATCACACCAAGTTTGTTCCATTTTGATTTTTCATCAACAGGAATAATCACAGGAATAGAGAACACCTTCATCAGCACATCAACAATCTCCTGATTGTTCATAGGATAGATTGTAGTAGATGCTGCGGCAGGAACAAGACGAGCCTGTACTGCTGCTGTCACTTTTGGGTGCATCAGGAAGTTGTCATACAAATCCTTGGACATTTCAAAGTGATCGTATGGAACACCATCATTGTCGGCAATCTTACACATTCTTTGAAGGTCTTTAATAGGATCAGCGTTCTCGTTCGGTGTCCAGTCTGTATCGCTAAACCATTTCTGTTTCAACGCTTTCAACTTGTGTTTTGCAGGAACACGATAGTCAATCTGAACAGGGATTGAGTTGGTACCACTAGCTGTATAGTTAAGCATACCTGTAGAAAGAGCCTGATAAGTCATGCAGTTCAACTCGGTATGGAAGCCTTGAATACACGCTTCCATCTTTGTGTACCACTTCTCACGGATCTTGTCAAGCAATGCACCTTGCGGAATGTCAAGTTCATAGAACTCCTGAATATCGGTTTCCATAAACTGAATGGCGTGACCCATCTTCGGAATACGTCCCGAATACCATTCAAATCCCGTAGTGTCCATGATAGGCTTTTCAGCCAAAGGAGCCAGCATCACAGGACGGGTAGCCTGTGTGTATTCGTCAACCATCACGTTCCATGATTTGCTCATCTGAGGAACATCCCAATCTCCGTAGCTTCTCCAATTTTCGTTATCAAATTTCTGATTGGCATAATCCATAAGTTCCTGCATCTCCCCAGAGAAATGCCAATCATAGAAACTAAATGTCGATCTTTGCATAAAACGAAAAAATTTAATTAGTTATACAATGTGTAACGGAAAACGCAAGGATATGATTCATCATCCTTCATCGCCTTTTTGATTGCCGAAGCTACGGGCGGAATGCGTTTTTCCAAAATCTCACTTGTCACCATCCATGCACCGTTGAAAGGATAGAGAGTGGCACCGGGAATGGTGTCAACATCATAAGGCAGGATAGCATTAGGAATAACCTTGAATTTTGCGCTAGCACCAACCTGTGTAACTTCAACCAAAATATCGGTCAATTCCAATTTATCTGCATCCCCAGACAATGTAAGGATGTCATATTCGTCATGAGACGAATCAATAGCGTTAATGGTAAAACCAGTTGTAGTACCTGCGGCAGTAGTAGGTGCTTTACCGACAACCATGCCAACCTTGGCAACTGTATTACCCATGATTTTTTCAACTTTTACCGTAGCACCAGAATCCGATTTCTCGTACATTCTGAATGAATAGTGAATGTCACCGCCATTCTGCTTTGAGGAATCACATTTAATCATGGTACCAGCCGGAAGTTTGTTCCCAACTGTAGGCATACGTTCTACTGAAACGTTACATCCTACCAACAGTACGTGCAAAGACGTATCATTAGAAAAGATATGTCTTGCGCCACCAATCTTACTATAACTTGTTGCAAGAACTCCTGCTTTCATAATTAAAAAAACTATTTGTTAATTTTACTGTAATATCGGCTGACAATGTTGTTTTCCTTGCTAGCCTTATCTTCTTCTCTCTTTCTATCTATGAATGACTTTACATCGCTAGAACCACCCTTGTCAGAGATAAAAGGATTAATGCCATCCTTTGTGTATTTAGTACACGTTTCATTGTACTTTCCCTGTATTTTCAGAAGAATGCTTGTATCTTCCTCTTCGGGCGAAATCTGAATGTTCTCAAAAATGATGTTGCGCAACAACTCGTTAGGCATACCCGCTTCCGGGCGTTTAATCAAATCAGACAGCTTCTTGCGCTTTTCAGTTACAATCTGCTTCTGCTTTTCCTCCTGCTCTTTAGCTTCAAACTCTTTCTTGAACTTTTCAAACTCTTCAAGTTTAGCCTTGACATCATCGGGCAACTCAAACTGTTTCTGTTCGGATGATTGTTGTTGTTGTTGTTGTTGTGACGAATGTGATTTTTCCCATTCCTTTTTCAAGTTGGATATCTCCTGTTCCTTGATTGTATCCCACTCTTTGCGCTTATCAGACGCAAACGCTCTTACCTGACCTGCCACAGTGTTCTTTAAATGATTCACAACACTTTCATTCCAGAACTTTTCCGCATTTTCCTGCGGTGCGAACGCTGAGAACTCATTAATTGTCTGTTCGATTGTACGATCTGTAATAACGGAGCTACTTTCTCCCAACGCATTCTTGATACCTTCAAAAATGACTTTTACATTTTCATCCATATACTATTTATTTTTTTTATGTGATTCATGCACAAGACCTTTGCGCACAGTAAGTACCTCTTACCGATGCAAATGTAGTTAAAAAATGTGTATAAGCAAAAAAATATTTAAAAAAATATTATATTTGCGGGATACATAGAAAACGATGGAAGAAATTGACTTAAAATACCGAGGATTAAAGACTAAAGATGTTGTCAAATCGCTGAAACGATATGGCAAAAGGGGAATCATACCATATAAAAGCCTTGATTTCGTCCAAAGATATATAGAGGACAGAAGAAGCAAGGGGTACAAGGTAAATATGCTTGCCCCACAGAAAGGTTCACAGGAGGCATTTCTAAGGAACAGGGCAGGAATAAAGATACTTCACGGGAATCGTGGGGGAGGAAAATCCGTATGTCTTGGAATGGATATACTGAGTTCATGCAACCACCCGTCATTTTCCGCACTTGTTTTCCGTAAGGACAAGACATCCGCAGAAAAAGCGGACGGTATTCTTAAAGTGGTTTCAAAGATGGTTGAACCTTATGGTGAGTATATTGATTCAAAACGCCTTTCAAGACTTGACGCAGGAGGTGAAATACGATACGATTATTTCGGGGATGCCTGCTTGTCGGGAGAAAAAGGCATAAATGAATTTAAGGACAGACAACAGGGTGGTAACGTTGTGAAGGTGGCGATAGACGAGTGCTCACAGGCAACGGAACCTATCATAAACTACCTTCAAACGGTATTGCGTTCATCATCAGGACTAAGAACAGGTCTTACAGGCGCGTGCAATCCAAACCCGTACAGCGATTTCTGGAGAGCACTGGTATCATGGTGGGTGGACGATGACGGAATAGCAATTCCGGAAAGATCGGGAAAGGTAAGATATTTCTTTCAATATGGAGATACTATACATGAAACAGCATGGGGTGACAGCCCACAAGAAGTATTTGCTCAGGCAAAAGATTATATCATCGCAAGATTCGGTAAAAATACCAAAATTGACGAAACAAACTGTAAAAGATACATCAAGAGCATAACCTTTATAGCTTCCGGGCTGGAAGATAACAAGATACTTATGGCTTCCAATCCCGACTATCAGAAAAACCTTGGAGGAACAGCACAGGAAGTATCCATAAACGCATTAGGTTCATGGAAGCTGATAAAAGGGGGAAACGAGTGGATAACCCGTGACGAAATGGAGGAAATGTTCTCATCTCAGCCTGTGTTTGACGATTATTTTGAATGTGCTACACTAGATATAGCATACGGTCTTGGTGACGTTTGTGTAATGGGGCACTTCATAGGACATCACTTACAAGACCTAGAATGGTCAAACACATTAAAGCCTAGGGATTTGAACCGATGGGTAAGAAACAATCTACGAAAATGGGGAATCGGTGAAAACAGACTGGCATTTGACGGTCTTGGAGCACCTACATTCCGTGACGCATTCCCCGAAAGTCTGGCAATACTTAGAGGTGTTCCGAAAAGACTAGACAAAAGCAAGGATGACCAGCCTGTAAGATTCTATTTCGATCTTAGGGCACAGCTTGCCGATGAGATGGTAACACGTATAAAAGGAACAAACCTAGGATATTGCGGATTCAGTATAAACCCGGAACTTCTCGAAAAACCGTATGTGAACAAAACAATACGGGAAGCACTGATGGACCAGAGAAGAGCAATAAGACGTGACGTGGAAAGGGAAAACGGGAAACTAAGACTGCTGAAAAAACAGGAAGCAAAAAAGATTGTAGGATGCTCGCCCGACTTGATAGAAGGAACATTTTTATACAGGACATATTTTGATATATGTGATGTAATGATTGACATACCTAACGATATAATGGATGAATTAAAATATTTATAATTACCTATGGAAATTTTAAAATTAGACGTTTTATTACGAAAAGAACCGTTCAAAGTGGCACTTCCGTCAAGATGTGACGATGGGAGAGGTGGAGGAACAAAGAAAAAACCAAGACGCTCCACTTTGATATACAAATATATGTCACAAGATGATTTTCTAGCACAATGGGATACATCAGGACATTATATACACAACAGACCCGACTGGAAAGACAGTATCCCGTCAGACGAGGATGCCACATCATCGGATGATGAAAGCGCGAATGTAGGTGCTCAGAAAAGAAAAAAGAAATTGGCATCAACTCCCTATGTACTGCAAAGACGAGCATTTCCTCTTCAAAGGATGATACACAAGAAAAGGGTATCACACCTATGTACCAATCCTCTTAAATTCCAGATAAAGAAAAGCGCGTCAAACCAGCAGAACAGGGATAAGCTGACAACATACAAGGAATACTGGACTGATTCTCTCATGGAAACAGCCAAGTTTGAACTTATAAGCGAAGCCGGAAAGGTAGGAGATGCTGCCATATATATATATAAGGATAAGGACGAGATAAAATACAGGTCTTTCAGCTACTCAAAAGGAGATATACTATATGAGCATAAAAACAGAAGAGGCGAAAGAATAGCTTTCGCAAGAGAATATACAACCACATATATATCGGCTGATGGAGAAGAACATACAGACACACTTGTCGATGTATGGACTAAAGATGAGTTTTATACACTGGATTCCAACGGAGATATAGCAACGGATATTGACGAGAACGGGAATATCATACAACTGCATCAATTCCATAACCTAGGATTTATACCTGTAGTATATCTACGGCTTGAACTTCCATTTTGGGGGGCAGTACAGGACTTGATAGACGATTTCGAGTTCTTAATGTCCATGATAGGAGAATACAACACACGACAGGCATTCCAAATGCTACTTATCAAGACTAACGGAAGAATAAACATTCAAAGAAACGGACTAGGAGGAACTTCCATTTTACGTGTAGGAGCAGAAGATGATGCACAGTTCATGGGTAAAATGGATGCTTCAAACTCACTGTTCACCGAAATAGATAACATATACAACGGAATACTTGACGGAAGCGGTGTCGTTCCGCCAATGCAATCATCATCAGGTGACAGACCTACTGGAACAACGGCAATGTATTACGAGCCGGAAATGGAATGGGCGAGAAGTGATGCACAAATGATGAATACAGCCATAAATGACATGGCCAATATATTCAAATACTATGTAGGAGTAATGGAAGGTGACGCAACAGGTTATAACGCTCTAAGAATAAACGCTACCATAGAGCCATACTCATACATAGACTTCTCTGAATGGAACAATACACTCGTTCAGCTTGTGAACTCCCGAATAATATCATTACAGACAGCAAGAGAAGAAAGTGACTTCTCTGCAAATAATGAAGATGATAGAATGGACGAACAAGACAGAAGATTAAACGATATGGAAGCTAGGGTGATAGAGGAAAATAATGAAAACAATGAAAACAACGATAACAACGATAACAACGATAACAGCTAAACTATGGGAAAATTTACAAATTTACTAAGAAAAATAAGAAGGGCATTAGACTATATTTGCCTTAACAATTTGAGAGTTGACGGAATGGAACATCTCATTGCAGGAATACTTGTAGTAAGCATGGCGCAATGGTTTTTCTCCGTATGGACAGCAATAGCACTAACCTTGTTTATTCTTGTGGGAAAAGAAATAATATACGATAAGTGGCTTAGACAAGGAGTGCCCGAATGGAGAGATATATTCTGGGGAGCAGTCGGTATGGTACTTGGATTGATTTAAAAAGAACAAGGGCGTTACGGAAGTGATGCCCTTGCCTAATACCTAATTTGGAAAAACAGCTATGGAATACCACCAAAAATACAAAGGATTATCTATTGCAGATTATTTTGTAAAAAAGTGCATAGAGCAAAACATACCTGTGACAAATATGTCTATTCTGAACATGATTTACTTTGCTCATGGATTTTCTTATGCGATAAGGCATGAACCATTGATTAAAGATCCATTTTTGGCATGGCAATGGGGTCCAGTAGAAAGAAACACGTATGATTGTTTCAAAAAGTATGGAGCAGATTCCATAACATCCATTTCGGGAGAAACTAATGACGAACTTGTAAACCTAGAAAGAGATAAAGAACTATGTGACTTCTTAGACAAATTTATCCCATTAGCGAAAGTGAACCCGTTTGTATTAAACAAAAGAACACATATTGAAAATGGGCCGTGGGATGTAACCACAGTTTATCAATACATAGACGAAAAAGTAATACAGGTGTATTTTTGCGCTAAGTATGGAAATGAAACGAAATAATTGTACAACATTAAAAGTCTAAGTAAAATAGCCAAATAGGTTGCTCATAACAATGAGAGCATCAACCGCCTTATCTATATTAAATTCCCTATGTTCCATTATACAATCTCCTGATTCTTTCATGGCAACATACGAGAAGTCTTTGTTCCCAACACTCATTGTCGCAATCTTTCGTTCTTTGAACTCAAGGGAAATAGTGCCGTTAGGTGACGGAAACACATTCCACAACCGAAGGATTGAATCAGGAGTATTTATTACTATTTTACGGGCATTTAAGTATGAATCTCGTTCTATGGGAAAAGTATTGCAACCATCCAAACCCTCTTTGTTCAATTTACAGAAGAAATTAGAAAGTTTCCCTAGCATATTTTCTTTTTCAGAAGGAATTAACAACGGGAAAAAATAATCATGATAATCCTCAACTGCTCTTGTAATCATTCTAAGTGTATCTTTATCTTTCATATCTCCGTTTTTATAAAAACAAGGAGCGAAAAACATCGCTCCCGTAACTCCTTCAACGCATGGTTGATGAGATATACACACTACTTTATCGTAACCCAAACCTGTTCGCCACGCTTTATCGCATCGTCAATCAATTTGTTCAACTTGTCAGAAGTATATCGTGATTCGGTAAGTATGCCTTTTGATGTATTGTTACCTACAAGGATACACCCGGCAGAATCCTTTGCTGTATTCCCAGCGTGAAAAAGAATACCCTCAAAATGAGGCACATTCAACAACCTTGGCATATTACGCCCGAATTTTGGGGACCAGTTGTATATAACCTGGTATCTACCGTAAGGAATAGCGGATTCAGCATAAACCTTCTTCTCGTTTCCATCAAACACTCCGTTCTTATTCACGTCAACGATCCGATCTTCAAGCGTATTACTGAAAAACTCACCATTAATATACAAACGCCCTATAGTATAATCAGGCTTACACCATTTTCTTTCTACTAATAGTTCCATGATTTTTTATTTATTGATACATTGCAAATATACAAAAAAGTATTATATTTGCAATGTAATAATTAGGCTAGTTGATATTTAGATGGGCATTAAGGAACAAATAAACACCATTATAAAGTATTCGGTGATTCTTTCATGATAACTGATAGTGGGCGTTGGTATCGCCCAGAACGAATTAACATTCTAAAATGTATGTGAAAATGTACATTAATACCTTTAGATGTGCAGATTTAACTGCAAAAAGTAAAACTTATTTAAAGATTACATTTAATGAGGTTGTATAGATTTTGGCAACCTCAACAATTTCCAAAAAGCATTAAATGGATACAACTAGCAGTAACATATTGCATTTTTTAGATTTATTCATTTAGGCAAGAGAAGGGCTTCAATCTGTTCTCTTGCTTTTTTATATGCAAACGTGAACTAATATGTTAACATTAATTAAAAATTTAGCTTGGTTATATATATGTAAAACATATTTTTGTTACTTTGCACCATATAAATGAACCATTACGATGTTTTTACTTTGGCAGCAGGCAGATGTGAATCTTTACTGTTGCCTTTTTTGTTACATCATACATAAACACATAATATATGATTTGTACAATGACACCCAATGAAATAAAACAATTCCGTAATTATATGCGTAAATGTATATCTATGAATTTTACGCTTGAAGAAAAAGAATGTATAATCAAGAAGAAAAAGGAGATAAAAGAAGCAGGAGAAGCTATAAGAAGAAACAATGGAGGGAAAAATCCAATACTAGGTTTCTGATTTAAAAACAGATTAACTTGTACGGTAATTAGATAATAATACATACCTTTGCACTATGGACAACGAAAGAGAAATATTATCGAAACTTGACGCTATCATACAGAACCAAAAGGTTTTGTATGAGAATCAAATTGTAATCTTTCAAACTTTAGCATCAATCGGGCAAAAGGTTTACAGCCAAAGCGATTTTAAGAGTTTGATGATAAATATGATAGCAAACGGAATAACAGAAAGAGTAGAAGCCAATGATCAACAAAGAAGAAATATCTAAGATTGCAGACTATTACTTCCAGGTAAAAAGACTTGCCAACGGTATAAAATCGTCAACCAAAGAGCGCGCGGAGAAGTTTTCTAAAGACCTTCTAGCCGTATTCCTTTTGGCAGGGGCTAAATCGTTCAAGTCAATATCAAAACTCCCGGATAGTCAAAAAGAAAAAGTGCTTGAACTTACCAAAAAGTTCCGTGAGAATATATATAACGACATATACCAATATGTATTGGAAAGCAATAAGCTGTCACTCGAACTAAACGATGATCTTGGATGGGAGTATATTTCAATGACGGATAACGGCATTAAGGAATATATGGAAAGGACATACGGTGGAGAAACAACAAAGCAGAGAATAAACACAAACACAAACAGATTCCGCGCTGTTGTTGAAGTATATCTTGCCAATACATTACTGTCAATAAAAACGAACAATATAGAAAAAATAACAGATGAGGTTCAAAAGAAGGTATGGAATAACATATCATCACCATATAACGTATCATTTATTCCGCCAAGCAAACAGAAACACTATGGGAGAGGATATGCCACAAATGGTATAAGCCAGTTGTATGTTATAGAGCAACAGATGATTCTAGGTATTTTCAATGAAGCAAATTACAACTCATGGAAAAACATTCCAAATTTCAAGGGATGGAGAACAGCAGTAACATCTAAGAACCCATGTCAGTTCTGCATTGACGAACAATACAAGACACACACAGACAGACCAAAGCTGCCGTTCCACGCCCATTGCTTGTGTATATTATATCCGGTGTTTAATGCATAATAACTTGATAATCAACATACCATTGAGTAACATTACCATAAGATGGGGGATTACCAGCATCAACCACGTCATTACGGGTAAATGATTTAGGAATATTTGTGCACGAAGGCATCAATATATTACCTGACCATTGACCTGTATAAGATCCATCTTTCGCTCTCCATCTATATCTAGCGTATGGTCTGCCGGATGAAGCAACGTAATCACTAGAAGTATTATTTGTAATGTTTAATCTGCATTTAGAAGAAGTAGACCCATTTGTCAACTGTCCGTAAACAGAGAATCCAGAAGCGTTGGCTGTTGTATCTCCAAGTGTAATAGAAAGACTTTGTGTAACCACTATAGGCTTACGAATAAATCCGTCAGATGTAGTAGGGATTAAGCATAATACATTTCCACTGTAATCACAAAAATAACCCTTAATATAAATATATGTATCTCCCATAGATATGAGATTATTGCGATTAAGGGTAATTGAAATTTTTCCTGTACTATCAATACTACTTACAACGAAAACTCCAGAATCCACCAACTTCTTTAATTGATTAGGTATTAATGTACATTTTCACACACACATTTTAGAACGTTAACCCGTTCTGGGCGATACCAACGCCCACTATCGGCTATCATGAAAGAATCACCGAATACTTTTCTACCAATATTAAGCGCACCGTTCACATCGGCATTGATAACCTTTCCAACTGCCGACTTGAACAGACCTCGCTTGACGCGCTTACCGAGATAGATATCATGCTTGCATATATCCTCCATAGATAGAGCGTCACATTTGCTAGTGTAGCTTTCCTCATGTTCGATATAGCTGATACCTGCAAGCTCGCACTTGTATCTAAGGCATCTTCTCAACCTCGCAAAAGGGATGAATGTAAACTTCTGATTGTTTACTCCGCCCATATTGACGGATTGCTTCCATCCTTTGTTGTAGCCTACAGCAAGAGTGCCTATATGGTGTGATACAAGATAATCAACGATACGCCTGCTGGTCTTGTGCATCGCATCATTCATAAACCGTTCACGTTTATCATACATCTTTCTCATTCTGTTTGTCAGTTTGTCTATCCCCTGCCTGTCCTTTATGGATTGCAGCATGGATAATTTTTTGTTAAACCATCTGTTATATGACTTGATAACCTTGCCGGAAAACAATAGCGCATTACATCCGCACACCAGCGTGGCAAGGTTGTTCACACCCAAGTCTATCGAAGCCATACCCATACCAACATTATCCGAACAGCCACAATCATATACAACCTCTACGGTCATGTATGTACGTTTTGGAATTATCCTAACCTGTTTGAACCGTTCGATTCTGTCCTTGTACTTCTCCCATTGCGGAACTGGTATTTTCAAGTCACGGTCAAGGATTATATACCCGTCATGTATCCTGCACGACTGGTTGGTATATATCGCATTGCTCATCCCACCACGTTTGTGATAGCATGGCAGTTCGGGCTTACCGTTATACTTCCCCGGATTCTTCGCCCAATCCTTTACAGCCTTGACATATCCCTTCATTGCCTTATCAAGCACGCGCAATGTCTGTTGGGCTACGTGTGATTTCACAAGCCTGTAATTTATCGTACCTTCAAGGTTGGTGACATTTTTCATTATCCTGTCCAAGTCGGGATAGAACAGCCACCTGTCGTTATCCTTCAACTCGTTACGGACAATATACAACGCCTGGTTGTACAGGTTGTTCGTAACACGGCAGATAGCGCAAAGCTTGTCGGAATGGTTGATGTCAAATTTATAAACTAATTGCATATTAGCCAGTATTATGTACTATTATATAATAGTGTAAATTTGTTCCTTAATGCCACTACAAATAAAATCGGATGGAGGAAAACCCGAAATATGGCAAAAAAGATAAACCTCCATCCGCAAACAAAAACAAGAATTTAATCAATATAAGCAAAAACCACACATTTCAGAAAGCATTGCAATCTTAAAAGGGCAAATCATCCCGTCTTTCAGGCTGAGCAGGTGCAGGTGCAGGTGCTTGTGCTGGTTGCGGCATATCTATCTTAAAGCACCCAACTTCATTGTAATATTTACCCTGGTATTCTCTTGCTCTGATTTCAAGATGGGCAGTAATGGTATCACCCTCTTTCAATTGAAGATCACACAGGTTGCCCATTACATAGAAATACACCTCTTTGGCATACATGGAACCAATTTCCTCAACGAGAAGATTTCTCTTTTGCCAAGGGTTACCTGCCTTACTTGTACCAGTCTGTAACTGACCTACTTTCTTTACTTTACAATTTAATACTAAATCCATTTTTTTTATTTTTTATACTTTTCCTCTTTTATTTTGTCCAATTCTCTCATAGCGGACAGCCTTCTTTTGTGAGCGTCCACCCTTATCCAGAAAACTTTCCAACTAACTTCCTTACCGTTAGTGGTGTTCTCTTTAAGTATCTTGCCACATTTAAAAATCTCGTTGACAAGATAATCATACCGTTCTTTATCGTAAGAATATCTCATGCGACAAAAGTAATATTAAAAAATAAACTAATACAGAAAACAATATTAAAAATAGTTAATCAAATAGTTAATTCTTCCTCTTCCTCTTTCGACAATGCTTCCACGTCACCATCTTCACCTTTAGGAAAATACAGTTCGTCAAGATAATTGCTTGCTTCACTCTTTTCAGCGAAACTCTTTATAACACTACCCCGTTTGCTAACAACACGGTAACTAATATTATCCTCTGCTACAACTTTATAACAATTTAAATCATCCACATCTACGATATCGGGAGCATTATCATCAATACGCATCATGCTCAATATATGAGAATACTCGTTCACCTTCACCGTACAGGAAAAAACATTAGGAACTGGTTCTACTATCAATCCGGCATTTATCAATGAATCAAAAACAGAACGTCTAGGTTTGTATTTCAGTTGCCTCCTTATAAACTTCAACGTTATCATATTATCTCCTCTCTGTGCGGATAATACGCACAAACGTAATACCCGTAACGCATCAATACTACATAGAGGTGAAAGGTACTTGTACAACTGGACAGGAGTAAATTTATGGTAATAATCAAATACTCCCTCTTCCTCTATTTCCCTTACACGCCTTTCCCTTTCTTTATTCCTTACCGTCAAATTAGTGGCTTTCCTTACCGACATAGACTATCCTTTCCATGTATCGTTTTCCTTTATCCATTTACGTTCATCATCACTAAGATCGCCTGTTGATTCACGATGATATACACACTTGTTGCATAACCCTGCCTTGGCACGGACACACTTGTCGCAATCGTATGGGAAAAACGCTATGGTGGTCTTGTCATAGAAATCCTCACTAGCATCATCGTCAGAAAGCCATCCTTTGAACTTTGCAAGCATATCAAGCGCACCTTTCACATCCTTAAAATCAGCAGTGTCTATATCAGAACGCTTTAGGAAACTTTCTATAAGGCTTATCGCATCTTCAAATTCAAGGTTATCCTTGTTTATCAAAGTCTTTGTCTTTTCCTTATTCTCACCTTCCAATACACGCCTCATGGATGGTGTCACATAATCGGAAGCAAGCATGGAAGATTTGGCATAATTGACAATCTGGGTTATTCTTGGAGAGTTCACCCATTGCTTGGCTTTCATAAGCAAAGAACGCTCTGACATACCCTCGTCAACAACGTGCGTAGCCTTGTAAAACAAGACAGGATTCGTATCTATGACATAAGCGGACGCAGCCCATAACTCCATCTCATTCGCATCATCAATATGCTTTGCTATATCAATATTCTTCTGTTTTTCATCATCAATAAGAAGATTGTTACTAAGGGGAAGTTTACCCCATCCTTTATTCAAACCCATTATCTTTCCTCCTTTATCCTAGACTTTATCTCCCTTACCCTCTCGTCAAGTTCAGAAGAATATTTAAAAAGATTGTATATGCTACTCCTGTCAATACATAGGAAATCAGAAATTTCAGACATACTTAAACCCATGTCACGCATGACACAGCACACAAGAGCACGATTTATCACAATATCATGCTTCCTGCTTTTCCTGTTAACATCAGTATCGGAGAGTCCGCTTGCCGCTAGAACTCTCCTAAAAACCAAATCGTTATCAGCCTTTTTGCCCATTTTTCACATTCTCCTTGTCTACGATTAATTGCATTATATCAGCGTAACCAGCCAAATCAACCATATTGTCACGCTTTTTATGGAATCCCTGCCTGCATAGCTTTACAGCTATCTGTACAGCAACACAGTCATAAGGAGATAATTCCTTTCCAGTAATCAAAGAAGCCATCTTGGAAATGTTTTCAAAATTGACTACTGCATCGCCATAGTCAGACTGTCTGCTGTTACTACGGATATCCTTTGCCTCATCAAGGATGCTTCTCTCTTTAACATGATCAACATAAGCAATACAATCCGAGAAAAGAATATACTCTTTACCTTGGTCATCCGCACAAAGAAACTTTTCACCATTCTCAAAACAGTATTTAACAGTGACGAATTTACCGAACACATTTGACTTGCTTACAGAATCTTCACCGTGAAGTGAAATGTATTTATCACGGTTTATAATTTTCACCCTGCTATTCAATGTAACTCCAATCATAACAAATCACCTACCTTTATGTTATCCGCATCCTTCTTATCAGAAAAGAAAATACGATCATACTTCGTTTCACCAAACTCAACAAACATAGCTAAGATAAAATACTTATTCAACACACTATCATAGCCCTTGTCGTAAATTTTGTTTATCTTTTTTGTTTTCATACTTACTTACCTGCATTGTTTGTGTGACCAAAACCTCCATCACCCCTATCCGTTGAATCAAGACTTTCAACCTCAACAAATTCAACCTCAATATAATTACTGAAAAGAAGCTGAGCAATTCGCTCCTTTGCGGCAATATAGAAAGGCTCTTTCTCAAAACTCTTCACTATAACACCGATACAACCGGTATAGTCACAATCAATAACACCATCCAACACATCAGCGTCATGATACTTCCCGTCAACGCCAATAATACCTTTCAGGGAAAATCCACTCCGCGGCTTGATGATAGCCTTCATATTTGATGGCATCTGAATGGCTATGCCAAGTTTAATCAGATTACGACCTTTTCTTATCAACGTGTTGTCAGGAACATACAAATCATACCCGGCAGCACCATCAGTTTTTTTTTCGGGAAGAACTGCATCCCGTCTTAATTTTACGAATTTTACTTGATTCATTTTTTATTTATTTTTCTCTTTAAATCATACATAGCGCATTCCCTGCTTCTGTAAATCTTGCTTGCAGGATAAATCACATCATTGACAATAACAAAGCCTACAACAGGATCGGTAATGGGAACAACTTCACCATCAACAATAGTAAAATTATTCTCGGATAAAAGCCTTCTCATGGCAGCAATCTGTTCGAGAGTAGCCTTTGAGATATCATAGTTGTTAGAAAAGTTAAACTCTAAATTACAGATAAGAACATTCTTGTCCTTATATAAGAAATTAGCTTTCAAACCACCAGTATTAATAAATACATAATCTATTAAATCTCCTGTTCTGCTTTTAGCAAACAGGAAATCTCCTTTCTTGAAATCGTCAATCTTGACTAGTTCATAAGTGCGCTCATCAATCTTCTTCAATGAACACCCCTCAGGTAGTTTTATTACACTTACATCTGTCTTACCCATTTCTTTCCTCCGTATTTAACCGAAATGCAGCCTCCCTAGCCTGATCCTTCGTTCTATACAACTCTATTTTTTCAAACATACGACCATCATCACAGTCATACGTACACAAGGTGACAGCCCACATATTACCACGCGGAGAATAGAAATACCTACCGTAATCCTTTCCCATCACCTTACCGTCAATCCTTATTTCTCCTTTATTAGCCATGCTTGTTCTTATAAATTTTTACCAATAATCATACAAACAGACGCTCCAAATGGAGGACATGACATATAAGCAAAAGTAATAAACACACCAAAATCACAGAATATTTTTCTATTACCCCTAGCACCAACACACTTATATATCCCTAAATCCTTCATTTTTTTTACTAAACATCTTTTTGCTGGAATCTCAAGACCTTTATTCTTATATAATTCATATATACGTTCAGCAAATTCGTTGGTATTTATAATGTTATTTAAACTTACGGAATATGTGCTATTGTCCAAAATAAAATCAACCAATTGAGATAAACAGTATAGACCGTCTTTCTTTTCGATAACAATATTATCAATATAAAAATCCCCATTAACATAATCAAGAAAAGGAGTTTTATCTAATAAAAAATACCTATCAGAAAAACGATCACCAGACATACCACAATTAGCTTTATTCAACATTACATACTTTTTAGACATAATGTCAAAATAATACTTTTCCCTTCTATTTAAATCGGATGGATTACATTCTTCCAATATGGAAAATTCAATATCATTAATATCATAGTCTGATATTTTATCCATATTTGGATGAGTTTTAGATCTAATCATCCTTTTATGGCCATCAATTCTTTTAGAAATTCTAATAGATTGACCAACATAACAATAGTTTTTATACAAAAACATATAAATACCACAATCTTTCATTTTTATCAAATTTTAATTATGCAAATATAATAATAAAATTGATTAAAACAAAATTATGTCACGATTTATTTCCTCACCCCAAACTTTTTCCTAAACTCATCAGCAGAACACGCTATGCGCTGACCAAGATGGTCTACATACAAAACAGCATCTTTAATCATTCGGTCATTCTCACTAAGCATGTGGATAATACTGTCAACAACACACTCTTTGCCACTACTTAATTCAACATACTTATTACCCATGACAATGCAGTCTTTTTCCTTCAAAGGAACAATACGTTTAATCTTGCTTTCGCGATATTTTTTCAGCTTTTCAAAGAACTCACGGTGCATGGCACGCTCATTCTCATCCATCACATAGTAAAATTCACAGCAAATATCATTAACATCATTTACTGTAGTGAGTTCAATAATGTTTTCAGTAGCATTCTGCAATGCGTCAAAGAAATTCACATCATGCTCATCCAATACTTCTTCCATCATTCTATCAATGGAAGCAATAGCTGCGTTCTTGAAATCAATTTCTAATTCAATATCCATTCTCTAAATTGTTTAATGTTAATACTCTTCAAATTATTAATAACAGCATCTCCGATATCATCGTTATGCTTCAATCCAAAAGACAGGCTAGGGTATTCCCACCATCTCGCCACACGTCCTTTGTCACCCCACAAAGATATAGCTTTATTATCAAAGTCGGGGAATAAAATAACATTTTTTGGCAATTTATTTCCAAGCTGGTTCATTCCGCCACAAGCTATCCATACAAAACCGTTACCAAAAGTCATAGAAGCTATTAGGGCGGTTTTCTCCGATTCAACCATACAAGTTATCGCATCGCTGCAATACTCCCCTAAAAACGGCTTAAAATAGCCGCGATAGGTAAATCCTTCGCCCGTAGTAAACTTCCTGAAAGCATGGGTTTCCTTCTTCCTGTGACCGTTCACCCCATATCTTATCCTGTTGTCATGGCACACGTTACCATCCTTGTCAGAATACCAGAACACAGCGGATTCCCTTCCAAGACATCCTACCTTGTATCTTGAAAATACATCATTAACGGAATCGACACCGAAAATACCTGAAAGGTACTCGTACAGGTTATTACCCTTCCAATGCCCGGCATCGCTAAGCCTGTCAACATACTTCATATCAACAAACCTTGATTCCTGTCTACCAGAATCATACTCCCTCTCGTAGAAATCCTTCAAACTCATCCTGCAACCGTCAGGACTTGACAGAATCCTAAAAGCATCAGAAGCACTACTGCAACCGGGAAGATAAGACACGAGAAAGTCAAACAGGTTGACAGAATCACCTCCCTGCTCGGTAACGGTGATACTGCCCGACTTGTTCATATAGAAAACCAGCTTGTCTTTCCTGCTATGGCTCTCCAGATTTATCCTGGCAGGCAACGTCCACCGCTTACCCCTACGCCTTAAAGGAAGCCCAAGCACGGTATCAAGATTGGCATATATATATTCATAATCAATAGAACCCATATTACTTAAAATTACGCCATCCCTGTTTCAAATCCATAAAGAAATCCTTCAACGTATAACGATAACCGTCAGGATATCCTAGAAAATCAGAAAGGCATGAAACATATCCTCCAGGCTTACGTCCACTCGTCCATCGGTACACCATTTCGGCAGGAACCATAAACACAAGAAGAACAAATAAAATGTCAACGTATATGAGAAACATGACAAAACGAACAAAACACCTCATAATCATTCCTCCACATCCCCTAAAAGAAGTTTCTTCGCATAACGCAACGCAAACTCCCAATTGTAATAAAACGTACCTAACAAATCAAAGAACAGGCTATACACGGCATCCTTGTCACCATCGGGAACGGAATACATGATATCATCCATCATACGGATATCATCACTGAACCTGGCATTCTTTGTCGTATAACGCCACAAACCGCCAACGGCAAGTATCTTGGCGTGTTCATAAACATGACCGTCAATGGAATATACATCACAAACGTAATCATTAAACCAATCCTCATTGTCCAGCACACCACTAACAGGACTTGCCGACAAAATCATATTAACAAACACACCAAAATGACAATACTGCTCTATCTTACCCGAATCATTGTCAAACTCAACCTTGAAAGCATCCTTGCCGCTCTCATTAATACTGGAAACCATGTCACTTACATAAAGCGTCTTTAACCACTGGCTGAAATTATACCTTTTCAAACCAGTCCTGTTACGAGCTTCATTTATCGCACACTGGGTATCAGACACACATACATACCAATCAGAAGTAACACGAATACTTCTATCAAATAAAACAATCTCTTTATTATCCATATACAATAAAATTTTTCAGCAAAAATACATATTAAAGTAATATGGCAAAAATAATAACGGTTAAATAATCTTTAATCTTTATTATATTCTCGGACAATATTGGAGATGATATTATATATCTTATCAAGAAAATTATTCCTTTCAGCTACATCCAAATATGTTTCACGCTTATCTTTTTTATAAGCCTTCACGGAAATACCATAAAGATAATAAAGCTGATCGTAAATCTTATGCCATATATCCCGTTGGTTGGTATTTGTAGCGGAAGAATATTTGTTTACCAATTGACGAATGTTGTTTCTCATAGACATTTCAGGAAGAACATCAGAGGACATTGACACAGACAGTAAAAGTTTACCATTCTCATCCCTTTCCTGCTCAATTGCATCAAGACGCTTCTCTACATTATCAATTCTCATACTTTGTTCAAGAAGAGCCTGTGCGGATTGAACAAGTATTTCAAGTTGTGACAATGGTTTTTTCTGTTCTTTCAGTGCCTTCTCCATCGCATTAAATGCAGCAATATAATCCAACTTGAATTTAAGAGCCTTTTTCCCTGTAAATCCCATCGCCAAAAGGGTAAATCCATCTCGGTTCATAATAAATATAGGATACTCCTGTCCATTTTGATCATTAATATATGTTGTTTCCTCAAACATAAGGTTGGCTGCATTTTCAGCACACCCCTTTATTAACTCACGGATAGAACTTAACACATTCTTGTGTTCTTTTCCAAACTTTTCAGCCACCAATAGGCTGTTAGTTAAAACTTGGTCATTCTGACCTTTAAAAACTAGTTCATTCATAATAATAAAAAAGTGCGCCTACTACGAGCTGTCAAATCAACCATAGGGTTTATTTCGGAGGCGTTTCCGTATCTCCACTCGGTAGGCGCAATATCTTAATCTTTACTACTACAATATGTCATGGCAAAAAAAATAACTCCAATGATTGAAGTCACAGGAGTTTGCCTCTCCCATGATTGATTTGACGCTACAAAACTAAGTATTTTTTTGAAACTGCAAAATTTAGAACGGCAAATCCTCCTTCATTATATCATCAGCCTGTTGGAGAAGATATTCATCAGGATTATACTTCCGTCTTAGGACAACCTGAAACAGCCTGTTCCTGTTCTCATCCCATGCGGAAGTGACTGAATAGCCTTCCTGGCGTATCATGTCAACCATCTTTCTCTTGCTGTAAGGTCTTACGCCACAGTCATTGCAGTATGCTATGTATTTCACATACAGGTCACGGTCACGGATAGCCGATTCCTCAATATCTCCCGAAGAATCATACCCCGAATCGTAAAGATAGGACAGGACACTATTGGAATCACGTCTTGCATTCTCCGTAACGGATTCTATCGTATAACTTCTCGTAAACTCACCCTTGTTCTTAACAAACCGTCTTGCACCCTCTATTATCCAGTTGATAATGGCTGCCGATTCCTTTGACAGCTTCAACGGAAGAGATCTGTCCTGTTCCGATTCCTTAAACACACGATAGAACGGAATGACAAGAGAGCGTCTGAAGTGACCATAAGTCTGGTCCGAAACGGAAGGCATCTTGTTAAGGTTGGCCATGAAAGGCGGCATCATGTCGGCAAGGAAAGGCTCACCGAACGGAAGACGCGCCATAGTAGGCTCACCAGAAATGAACTTCTTGTATTTTCCACCGCTCACATCCTTCCCTCCCATCTCGGAAGCATAGTTGAGCAGCTTCCCGTTTATCATAGCTATATTGTACTCGCACGTAGACTTGTCACCCGACAGGTCAGCCATCTCCATATACGACACATTGTCTTTCCCTAGGGCATTGACAACAGCGTCAAAGAACACCGACTTACCGTTACTACCACAACCGAGAAGGTAACACATCTTCTCCATCTTGATCTTCTTCCTGTCAACAAAGGCACACCCCACAAACTCCTGCAAGGCATCCTGTGTGTCCTTCACAGGAATCACATCGTCCAGGAACTTCTCCCACAACGGGCTGCGCGCCAACGGGTCATAATTGATATTGATACGTATGCACGATTCTATCATGGGCGAGAAATCGAACGTTTCCATCGTTTCCGTGTCAAGGACACAATTATCAAACGTGATGAAGTTACGCTTCGGATTAAATATCTCATGCGTCACGTTCTTCACGATGGTACGGTAGAAACGCTCGCTCGTATCGGTCATATACAGTTCGCTAAGACCGTTTATCCGGCACAAGTCCATGCACAGGCGCATCAGATCATCCTTCATCATGGGAACGAATATCTTACCGTCAAAAGCCATGATGGAACCGCTCCTGTGCCGTCTGAAATTACACTCCCTGCACGCATCGGCTATGTCCATCTCAACCATAGCGGATATGGAACGTTTCCACTCGCCTTCATCCCTGGCTTTACGGAAACCGCGACCACCTCCCTTGTCCGCCAGCTTGCCCATAACGGAATCAAGGATGTATTCATAAGAAGCCTTTGCAGATTCAGCGACAGTCATTTTCCCCTCCTTTCTCTACCGATTCTACCGATTTCTCCCGGTCCACAACCTTCCCGAACATTACAACGGGATACAGGTCATAATCGTCCGTTGATATGTCAGGGCGTGCGTCCATATCGTCAAGGGAAGAGTACACGTCCGCGATGTGCTCCAGTTTCCTGCACACGATGGAATCACGTCTTATCCCGTAATACTCTATAAGGTCAGCCATGTACTGTATGGTAATGTCCTTGAACCATGTAAACGCATCGTCACGTGTCTTTGCCCCGTCACAGCAGGTATTGAACGTGTACCCGAAACGCCTCATCTTCACGAAGTAGCTGTTCCGCCACAACGACACCGACTTGTCCATCTCGTTCCCTGCGTTACGTATGGCAGTTACGATGCTTCCCGGCATGAGCGCACACCGTGAAACGCGAGCGGCAGAAGGCTTCCCGTTCGCCCCGGTCCCATCCACCATATCCACATCGGGCACAAACCTTAGATCATCCACGCTCCTTCCGCCAACAACGGACGTATCATGGCTCATAAGGTAGTCTGCATCCACGATATGCCCGTACTGTCTTACCTGGTCCTCGCACCACGAAGCGAATCTGCGCAACGACCGTTTCCACTCGGAAGGCATCACATACCCGTATCTAGAGCATATCTCCGCTATACGATTCCTCTCCTTCTCCCATTTTCCCTTCATCTTCCTCTCGTACTCCAGCACTTCACCCTCCACGCTGACACCAGCTACCTGTGCAGCCATAGACTTTGCAGTTAAAGGTACGGGCACGCGCCTGATAAATGACGCTTCCGACACAAGAACCGTCCTAGTACCGTCCTTCAACGGCTCGTCAAGTTTGAGGAAACACTGCCTGTCCGCAACGTTGACGAGCGTAACCCATCCGAACAGCCGTGTCTGAACCCTCATTCCCTTGTACCAACGTCCCCTGTCGGGCATTGCATCGGACAGGCATACGACACGCCTTGATTCGGGCAACCTAAGTTTAATCTCTATTTCTTCTTCCATCTTTACACACACATTTTATATGATTTCACCTGCAAATATAGCGCAAAAAACAATACGAAAACAATTAGTTAAATTAATTAGCTGCAAATGTTTACGAGATTAACAAATACGTGTTTAGAAAGATAGTTTATCTTTCTTTACACAAGATTTTTTACTTTCACGTCCACAGTATGCTTTGAATAGGAAAAGTAAAAAATGTTGATTGTTGTTATTTTTTATTTTTGTTATAATTTTTCTCATTTTAGTTAAAATGATTTAACTATAATTTTTTATTTACTTGTTATTTTCTACGTTAAGAAATGTAAAATTGACTTAATTTAACATAAAATAAAAAATCTCAACACCGATAGTTGCATATACAACTAATTGATTCGGGAAAATTCGTAAAAAACCTACGAAATTCGTTGATTTTTCGTAGACTTCGTAAACTCTTCGTTTTTCAACACTTGTCAAAAAACTCGCAAAAATTAACGACTAAACAGCTTATTTTCAACGTTTTATACTTGTCAAAAAAAATTGAATCGTTAATCGTAAAAAATTTGCTCTCTATTAAATAGCATATTAAATGTTAAAAGTAATATATATTTACAACATATACATACACGTACACGATACATACTATATTACAATACATATGCACGTACATTACATATACGACACATACGCATACAGACACCAAAACTGCATACGTAATTTAGTATAGATACATATCAAAACGACGAAATCAACGAAGAATACTGTAAACCAATAACTTATACTGCAAAAAAAGACATAAAAAATGCAACCATACCTACGAAACACACCAAAAAACCTACGATTTTCGTAACTTTTTATGTAAAAATTTATCCGATTTTGTTGAAAACTACAGAAAATACACCACCAAAACGCAAAATCAGCCATCCGAGCAAAATTTTTGGGAAAAAAAATTTTCAGAAAAAAATTTATCGGAAGCGACACACCCGCAGCGAAGCCTCTACAAAAGGGGGTATGTCACTGATTTACAGGCAATTACGCACGTTTATCCACCACGATTATCAACGTTTGTAAATAAAAAAGAATTCTTTTCTACGAGAATCGAATTTCGAAATATTTACAAATAAAATATCTTGACAAGTGACTTCTACGAAGATTTCGTAATTCCTTGATTATCAGACACTTACAAAAAGATTTAACACAAATTAACATTGAAAAATCTTGAAATTAAACATAATATTAGGCTAAAACGTGTCTTGCATGGTCGGATCTATTAATATTATTCAATATTAATTTAAAATATGTATATAAACAGTATTGATTTTGGAAAAAACGGGCTTAATTTATAATGAATGTTAATGAAATATACAACATAATCAAAAACGCAGTATGTTTGCAGTGTCGGAAGGACAAAGAGATACTTGACGTATTGAAACAGCTTGCCACGGTGAGAGCGTGGTACAGATCCGCAAACCAGGGAATAAGCGGAATATAAACAGCGGTGTCGTTAGCCACGATGCAGAGGTACGGGTATTGCTTGATAATGGAGATAGTAACTTAGTGCGATATGCGATTAACATCCCTAATATAATATAATGTATGTGCGTATGTGTATCCTATACATAAGCCTTAATACTTGTCCGTTATGCACGGAACGTATAAATAAGCCGTAAAAACTACGATACGCGCATATTGTAATGTAGCTACTACCCTGTTTTTATGTGGTTGGTAACGGTTACAAGCCCGTATGAATACAGAGTACAGTATATAAACTTAATACATTATAATATGAAAGCAAAAAGAATCTCACAGAAAGCGGTTAAAAACATGATTAACGGCAACACTGCATTGCTGCATATCGGTAACTTTGATACGGGGAAACGTACCAATTTAAAGCGCGCGGTTAGCGAATGTGTATATACTAGTCGGTTGTATTATAATAAGGAATTGCAATCGGATAACAAAAAGATAGAATACCTAGTGTCAACCTTATAGGGTGTTTAAAGTAGAACTATATAAAACACATATTGCAGCGTTTAACGAATACACTGAGTACCACATTAATTTTGACGATACAAGCAAGTATTACACATTGGTTATAAGTGGCATGCAGTTTTTGATCGTGTCAGATCTGGGCTGGTGTAATATATGGCAAGTGTTTAACACCGACACCCCCGTTACAACCGACTGTAAACAAGAAACCGAAACCAATTGCGAACAAGTTTACGACGTGGTTTTTAACGACGATACAGCAAGCAATTGCAAGCATATAAACAGTACATACGAATGTTGCATGCAATGGATTGAAGCAAACAGGCACGACAATACAACCTATTTTGCCGACTACAAGGGCGGCACCGTGTCAATTGTAGAAGTGAATACAGGAAATTATGTCTACACTGAAAATATTTAATATTAAAAATCATACAAAAACAATAACGAACAATTAAAATATTACGATTATGAAAACAAATGAATTATCTTACAATGTGACAAAAATTTACATAGAGAACGGAATAACCTACAAAATGAACGTGCGCATAAGTTTGGGCGACTGTTGCAAAAATGGTGTATGTGATTGGAGTATCACGGCCGACATTTACGAAAAACGTAGGAACGGGCGTTTCGTTTTGTGTACTAGTAGTTGTTGTCACGAAGAAATTTTGAAGTATTTCCCGGAGTTTAAACCGTTTGTCAACCTTCATTTGTCCAATCATTACGGGCAACCTATGTACCCCGTTGAAAATGGCTTCTACCACCTTAAAAACAGTGACAAGGAAAAGACAATGAACTACCTACGTATCACCGAAACGGAATATAATACATTACGTGATAGTGCAGAGGATAAGGCGTACTTTACATACCTACTATATACCCTAGGAATCGTAGACCGTTGGGAACAAGAAAGTTTAAAAGCTATAAAGCAATTAGAAGCCTTAACGGGTAACACATGGGAAAACCCATATAAGCCCGAAAACGAACGTTTTGTATTAAGATTGACGGATGAAGAGCGTACACTAATTGAAAACAGAATCAAGGACGGGTATTATACTAGTGAAGCCATACAGGAACGGAAAGACCAGAAAAAACGTGAAGAATACGAGAAAAAACGCAATGAAATAATTGCAGACTGTGAAAAATCCATACAAGAAGCGGAAAACAAAAAGCTGGTTATGTTGGCCGTTCTTGACGCCGGAATTTCTCTTAAAAACGCAATATACTACAATCATAGCAATGAACTTGCGTTTAATTGGAATGATTACGAAGAAAAAGTAACACAAGAACAATTTGACAAATTTGTGAATACAGTTGACAAAACTAAACTTCCTGAAAATATAACCTTTAAATTAAAGAAATTATGAGAACGTTTTTTGCACAAGTGGAAACAAGGTATCGGGCAATTAAAATTTGCCCGTTTACCCCTGCACATATTGTCAATGTTTTTGGCGGTTATATGTGCTTTGAGAGTGATAATGATTATAGAGTTTGGAAAAATCAAAAGTAAATAACAATGATTGAAACATTAATACTATTAGGTTGCCTGTATCTATCAATACGGGTAACTGATTATATCGAAAAACAGAAACAAAACAATAACAATTAAAAACGTAACATTATGGAAACAAGAAACGACATATCTAATTTGCTTGCAATGTATATACGTAATACAAGCGATATATACAATATTACATTATGGCTGCAAAACTGTGTGATCAAAAAAGCAAACAAGGGCATACAACCACAAGTGGAATACCTTGCCAATTGCAGCACGATGAAAACGATAATCAGAGAGGCCGCCAAACTGTTATACAAGTACGACGGGATAACACCCACCAGACAGGAAAAACAGGAAGCGGCCCGGGAACATGCCAAATACATTTTAGAATGTGTGCAATACTCCATTCAGAAACACCAATAGAGGGCAAAATAAAGCCCTGTAATGAAAGATATAAACCAATACCGATATATTACCCATAAAAACAAAAAGATATGATTTATAAAGGATATATAATACATTATTGCTTTTGCGGTTACGAAACGAAAATGTATCTAATTAATTTCCCCAATATCCATACATTTCCGAAAAATATAAAGTATGCCCACAAAACATTGAAAGAAGCAAAACGGGAAATCGATAAGGTAATAGATCTATTAACGCAAAAATAAAAACATTATGATACTAGTAACAGTAAAAAACAGCAAAACAGGTAGCCAATATATTTGTAAATCGGCTTTAAAAACAGTAAAGTATATAAGTTACCATTTTATATGCATGCACAAGGATCACCCGTTTTTTAAACAATTATATCACGGTCCGAACGGAATACAAACAGGATCGGAATGATACAAGGAAATAGAAGCCCTAAAAAAATCTATCTGGAATACACCGATGCACGAACTACTAGATATAACCATCACGGAAACACCCCTAGACGGTCGTACCAGGTACGCAAAACAGTTACCCGTATATAATACGGACGTATTGGCGGAATTTGGTGAAGTGTTAAATGAATAGTATTATGAAAAAACAAGAATTTATCCTCTCTATGGGATTCGAAAAATACTAATGTTCTTAAAAATATTGAGAATACAGAAAACAATTGATTATTAATTAAAACTTAAATGTTATGTATTACGAAGCAAGAATTAAACAAGGTCGCAAGGTTGTGTTCTCTTGTAATGTTACTTCTATGGACGATGCTCTCGATTGGTTTATTAAATTTTCTTATAGTTCTAATTTGATGGATCTTACATTTCATATCATCCCCAAATCTGGTCGTCAATAATGTGATGGAAATTATTTAGATGTTTATCCACTAATTGGAGCGGTTTTAAAGAGAAAATTAAGCGTTTTACTACTTACAGTCGTTCTATAAAACGTAATAATTACGATTATAGAATATGGCACGATTATGCAGGGTATTATAAAAATAAATAAATATTATTACAATGAAAAAACAAAACTTACAAAAAGAATTATATCCTATCCTTGAAAACGAAAGTATTAAGATAGGAACGTTTAAAGCTAGTAGAAGTATTGATACATTGGATCTTATCAAGGAAAATATCAAGTTTTGGAAAAGCTATGACGGGCACAAGTTACCTGAAAAACAGGTTAAACGAGCGTATTATAACGGCACCAGGACGCAAAAAATAATCAAAATGTACCTAGATACGCCCGAATTGATTAAGTTTGTAAGAGAGCACGCAAACGACTATAAAACGTTAAATCGAAAAGATATACCAAACTGTATAACCTTTAAAAGCGATTACTACACGGGAACACGTTATTTTTCCGTATTTATTGAAAAATTTGGGGAAATAAGTTTTAAAGAAGTTTTGAATGTTTTCCCGTTACTTCCAAAATCATATTTGAACGAATAATGAAAGTGATTAGAGTGATTAGAGTTTTAAGGAGAATACTAACAGATTCAGATATAATAGATCTGTACGGTCTGTATTGTGAGTTTTACAAAAATATACAATAATTTAGATAGCATTTTACGCAATTTGTTAGTTGCTGGAAACATTGTAACCGTATCATATGAACAAATGAGAGAGAGATACGCAAAGAACTGGGCTGATTTGTTAAGCCTGTCATTTAGGGAATTAAGATAAATAGGATTGCCCGGTATGGAGAACAACTAATAGAGCGATACTATTACCGGGAACTAATTAATAACTTAAAAACGAAAAGATATGAATATTATTACAGATAAGGCGAAAACTCCTGCAAAGCTACGTTATAGGGTGAGCAATAACAGCGGAACAATAAATAAGGAGTTCGGCAAAAATCAACAAGCGGCCTATGACTTTGCAAACGAGATGAAAGAAACGGTAACCATACGCGGATATTTTGTTTTTAAACATAGAGGGCAATGGCAAACGAATACGGTATTCATTGATCATGTATTTAAATAACCAACTATCCCGGCGTGGAGAACAACAAGCGGATCGCCACCGCCGCCGGGAACTATTTATTAACTTAAAAATAAAAAGACAAATGAACTTGATTACTAACTTAAAAACAAAAGAATATGGGAACGAGCAATCAGCTAAGTATTAAGCAAATTATTTGTTTTAACATTATAGCGGCTGAAAAAGTTGCCGGGAATATATGTCAAGGTCTTGCTGTTAAGCTAGGGAAAGCGTTTATATACGATAACCGTGATATTGATGTCAATGAAATCTCATACATTAGTCAACAATGTGAGATTGCGCTTCAAAATATATCCGAATTAGGTCTTACGGAAGCCAAGAACAATGAAATGAATAATATAATAGCTAAATATAATGGGAACGAACAATAAACAATCCATCCTGGAAGGGCGGAAATGGGATGTGATAGAGAGTGTTGACGGATATTTTTCCGGGGAAAAGAACGGAGTTATCATACAAGGAACGACAATGAGTGATCTGTATGAAAAATGCAAATCTTTTGACATAGCTTCGGTTATGGAGAAAATTAAAACGGGTGTAGATCTGAACGACTGGGAAAAACGCTTAATAAAAGTTAATAAAAAGTTGTTAGCAAACCAATAAACTATATCTTTGCCGTATGAGAAAGAAATACGTGGCATATTATAAAGGCTGTACAATAGAGGTCACAGGAGAAAAAGACTTCATGTACCGGATAATAAAAGGTGAACGGATGGTTCTCTTTGTAGATACGTTTTATAAGTCCACATCTGATGCGTTAAAGGGAGCAATGAGGTGGGTGGACAATAATGTTAGAAAGGAGTGAATTTATGATTTTTGGAATTGTTTTTGCTATGATAATGAAAGCTATATGTGGAAATATGTTGAACGATTGATGATTATCATCATATGGCTTATTGTGTTACAGATTTTATCAGAATGTTAAACGTGTGTGTCTATGACTAAAGAAGAATTTAAAACAAAGAAAGAAATTATCAATTCAAAGATAAGGGAATTGAATAACGAAATGGTAAGACTAAAGAAGGAGTACATTGAATATAATGCAAAGTATCCTATCGGAAGCAAGGTATGTATTACTACTCCTGCATCTACATATACAAAATTAGATAGCTTAGAAAGTGTTACTGTCCCCGAAAGAAAACAATACGCCTATGTCAGGGATTATAAAATTGATTTTCTTGATAACGTTGAGCCATTGTTTAGCAAGGTGAAGAAAGATGGAACCATGTCGGAGGTGAACTTGTATGTTTGTCTTATGAACACTAAGATAGAACTGGTAAAGGAGTAATTGTTATGGCAAAAATAATGAATTTAGGGGCGCATTGTAGTGAGTGTATTCACTATCAATATATCAGCCCGTTTATGTATTGCATGGCTTTACAGAAGAGAATAACGGCTAGGGAAACTCCTAAGTATTGCAAACATTATAAAACGTATAAAATGATACGGTTATGAATAAGGTGGAAGTAGGAATCCTTGACAGACACGAACTATTTGAACACAGGGGAGTACAAGACGGATTATTGTGTCCGTTGCCAATACCCAAACGACAAATACCGTTATAGGGATAAATGGAAATATCTCTATACCGAATTTAGCTTGTGGACAAAAGTGAACAAGATATGAAAACATTGGTTTTTGATGTGATGCTTGACGGGCGATTTGTACATACGTTTAGATACCAATATTGCCCATTGTTTCCGATAGACGAACAGGAATTGGAGAAGTTTGTCACTGACAGGCTTCCTACGTTAAAAGGAAAGGATTTTAAAATAGTATTTTGATATGAAACAGACAGTAGAAGAAGCGGCAAGTGAAAATATCCTATTTAATCATAGGACAGTTGACAGAACTTTGGCTGGTAAAGATTTGGCAAAGTTTGGAGAGATAAATTTCGTTCAAGGTGCCGAATGGCAGTCAAAGCAATCACCGTGGATAAGCGTTAAGGAACGGTTGCCGGAGCCTAACAAGGAAGTTCTTCTTTATGATAAGAACTCCATCCGGCATTATGTCATAGGATGGCTGCGGAGAGATAAAGGATATAACGAAGGCATGTGGAGGCTCTCCAATGGTCGGGTTGAAGATAAGGGTATAACCCACTGGATGCCGATTGATGAACCAATAACCGAGTAATTATGAATGAAGTAAACTTTAATAGAATGTTCGGACAGCAAGGATGGATTTGTCCGAAGTGTGGAAGGGTATATTCGCCTTTTACACAAATGTGTTTGTATTGCGGAAATAACAATTCCGAAAATACATTTACATCTGCAAATACACCTACAAAAACTTTCGATGAGATACTCGAATCCAACAGGGATGTGCTTGAACGGATTAAGGAGAAAGGGGACTAATATGGAAAGGTACAGAATCATACGAGGAGAAGGGTACAACGGTTGTATTCCCATAATAATATATTGGGTACAAGTCAGAAAAGACAAATGTATTTCATACGAATGGGTGAATGTAAAGGGCTTTGACACCTATAAGAGAGCTAAAGAGTTGTTGAATGTTTTAAAAGGAGGAATTGATTATGAGCAAATATAGATACAGAGAAATAAAGAACTATATCCATAACGAACTAAAGTTAACTAAAGAGGATATAAAGGATACAATAGTTCCAATTGTGAAAGAGGAAGTTAAACGTATCTTCCGTAACACCTATGGGGACGATGTTAATATAGAGAGGTGGATTCGTTGTATGGTTTCTGACGAGATACAGAAAAACGGTGATTACTTAATGATAAGAAATTTGTGTAGGGAGATAATTAAGGAGGAAATTGTCGATAGGTTGTCAATTGATATAAGCCTTAAAAAGAAGGAGGAATAATTATGGAATTTACAACACCGTGCTTCATACGCAAAAATACACAGGAACTTCGGAGAGGGCTGGAAGAATTGGGGTATTCCAAAGACTATCCTGAATGGACAGTTGATTGTAGTATAATATGGGCTTATCAATATCCAATAAAAGGATTTGATACTCCTAATTATGTGATTGCGGATTCTTTTGACATCCCTTTTGACAAACATAGTGCTTTATGTGGGAAATTTATTGATTGCGGAACAAATGAAGAACTATTCCTGGCTATCGCTGCATTAAGGGATGATAGTAACTACATGCAGTGGTTTATAACAGATTCCATTCTTAGCGTTTCTTATAGCGATTCTATTGGTAACGATCGTTATTTCACAGAGCCCAAAGGCATTATGTTCTTTTGGGATGAAAATTGGGATAATGCAACCATTATTTCAGGACGTTATCACAAGGCTACCGTAAATGAACTGATTGAACACTTTAAAACAAAGGAGGAACAATGAAAGCAAGAGTAAAATCAACAGGAGTTTTGGTAGATGTAACTCCCCAATTAAACATCAACTCTCAACATAACAATAATTATTTATATGTATGTGATAACATGGTTTACAGAGAATGCGAACTTGATTTTTCAGCTATTGACTGGGAACAGAGGCGATATGAACTAGCGAAAGCTGCCATGCAAGGATTTTGCAGCAATCCACATGAACAGGTAATGAGTGCTAGTTTAAATATTACAGCAGAATGGAGTCTTGGTTTCGCTGATGCGCTAATAAAGAAATTAAAAGGAGAATAAAATTATGACCGAAGAACTTGTAACATTAGAAACAGCGAAGTTGTTGAAAGAGAAAGGGTTTAATGAGTATTGTAAAGATATTATTAAAGAAGACGATAATCGGATAATGCAATCTGTGTTCCGAACGAATAAGAATTTGCCAAAATTGTGTTATAGTCGTCCCACTCAGTCCGTTGCACAAAAGTGGCTACGTGAAATAAGAGGTGTGTATGTATATGTAGAACCTGTTATTGGAAAAAGATGGACGCTTTCTTTTTGTGATTTCAATGTTCCAACAGAAGAAAGCGACTGGATGGAGAACGAAATAAACAAAGGGAATGGCTATAAAGTATATGTCACCTACGAAGAAGCACTTGAAGCAGGATTACAGGAAGCATTAAAATTGATATAAATATGAAAAAGATATATTTCAATGATAAATTTGGATTAACACGAGCGGTGTTGGACGGTCGTAGGACAATAACTAGACGAATTGTTCCATTTACATATTGTAAAGATAAAATTCATTTGTCTAGATATAAGGTTGGTGAAGTTGTTGCCATTGCGCAAAGCTATGAAACCGTTTACCATGAACAAGGATTGGAAACACTTGATATGTTAGTTAGTGGTTGGAAGTATAGCAAAGGTTGGCGTAATAAACTCTTTGTCCGCGCTGACTTCATGCCCCATCATATCCGAATTACCGATATCAAGGTTGAACGTTTACAGGACATTAGCGATGAAGATTGCCTGGAAGAAGGGATATATGAAGATTCGGGTGATGATGAGTTTCCACCATCTATATTTTATGAATTTGAGGGAAACAAAGACGATGGATTTGATACACCCCGTGAAGCCTTTTCCGCCCTCATAGATAAAGTATCAGGCAAGGGCACATGGGAATCCAATCCTTATGTTTTCGTATATGTATTTGAACTGATTGATTAACAGATTATATTGTTATGGAAATAGCAGAATTAAAAAAAAATGGAAAGAAATGATATTAATTTCCCGTTATTCCGTATATTTAATGGAGTAACGGGGCGATATGAACTTCTTTTTGACGATATATCCATAGACGCTTATGGACGTGTAAGAGATAGTAGTGGTTGTGTTGTAGAATGGTTTACAGGCGTATTTGATATGAACGGAATACCATTGTTTGAAAACGACATAATCATGCCTGTAAAGGACGGGATAAGCCAATATAGACGTATCTGGAGAACGATAGGAGGATTTGTATTAAGCAGAAGAAATGATGTGAAAGGGCTTTCAAGATTGGATATGCTTGGTGCGGACTATCTGGTAAACGAACGTGTTCAGCAATACATATCTGATGGATGCGTAAAGGTGGGTTCTGCAACAATTGATCTTGACCTGTTGAAAGGGAGAACGAAAGAAGAGATTATTAGAAATTTATCTAGAAGGGTCAGATGAAAGACAAAATGCTAGAGGAAAGTTTGAACAATTTCTACAGGACGTTTCTTATTTGGGTGATAAGATGTTATCCTATATTGTTCTGTATTGCTATACTTGTCCATCAGTGTGAGGTTATACACTCTGTTGGAACAGGTGATATCATTGAATATTATGATGGTGACACATTGGAGTATATTCAGTATGCCACTCCGTTTTCGGACAAGTACCTTACCATATTCTTTAACGCCAAACTGTTTAATGCAATATTGTTTTATGTGTTGTCAAAGGTATTTTTATTTTGTATATACCATAGAGTATTTGTCATTGAAATGTTTATATACGCAATACTGGATATTGTATTTAATAATGTGGTGTTTGAGGATGCACATTTGATTAATGCGATATACTATACATCAATTGGTTTTGTTACTGTTGGATTCTTTATTGCATTATACTTGCATCAAAGATATGGAGATAGGAAAGTGCACACGCATCAAACTATTAGTGATGGGTATAGATGTTGTAATAAGCAATCTATTTTTTACCCATAGCTTGTGTTCCTCCCGTATTCTTCATGTTTATCTTGACCTTTATGGGAGATGCCTTTTTATTTGATGTTACTTTAGGTGATTTAACATTCACCCTAATCACTTTCTTTGCCATATATTACTCATTTTAATTGTTTTGCAAAAATAATGATTTTTTTTGGTATTATAAAAACTTTATGTATCTTTGCGGTGCGATAGTTTTTGGACTTTTTTGTTTTATAATGATAGCTGCTACCTAAAATATAAGCAGAGGTTTCTTCATACATTTTTCATAAGTCTAATGTATAACTGTCGCAAGTTGAAGAGATCTCTGCTTCTTTTTTTTTATTTATGCGACAGTTTAATGAAGAAAACTTAAATGACACAGGTGTTGTTTTAAGTACGGCAAATCCCTCCGAAATGGGTAAGATATTTTCTTATAATGGAATAAATGTTAGGATGCGTAAGATGAATGGATATATCCTTGTATGTCTTACAGATTTTGCTAGGTTATTTCCTGATAAAAATCTATCCACTATTATAAATTCTAAGGAAATGACTGATTATGTAAATCGTTTGAGCGAAATAAAAAATTTTATTTCGACTGATTTACTGCAAATTATAAAGGGAGGAAATGTATCACAGCAAGGAACATGGGCACATCAAAAAATAGCTCTTAGGGTTGCTCAAAAATTATCCACTGATTTTGCTATTTGGGTAGATGACAAGATCGAAGAGTTTCTTACCACGGGAAATACTTCTATATCATCAAGACTTCCAAACTTCAACAATCCTGCCGAAGCTGCTAGGGCTTGGGCTGATGAGTATGAAAGGAATCAAGCATTAACCTTAGAAAACAAGGAAGCAAAGCTACAACTAGAACTAAAGACGGAACAACTAGATGAATCCAAGGAATGGTATAGTATCAAAAGATGGTCAAAGGAAAACGGTGTAAACTGGAGAAAGGTTAGCTGGAGAAAGATGAAAGTAATATCTTACGAGCTAGGTTACGAAGTGAAAAAGATTTTTGATGCTAACTATGGACAGGTTAATATATACAATGTGAATGTATTTAAGGCATACTTTAACAAATGTGAATAAATAATATGTATTTTAAAATGTTTGATAGTATGTCATTTTATTGACTATATTTGCATCATGTTTGAGTGTAGAAGCAAGCATATCTATAATGAAAGTTTAGGGGGAAAGCGTTCCCCCGATTTTATTAACCATTAAGTGATAAGACAATGAAAAAGTTTTTAGAAATAATGATGATTGTATTCTGTCCTTATATTGTAATAGGCATTAATGAACAAATGGGCACCATTACAAAAATTTAACACATAATATTTCGTATTACATAATACTGATTAATATGCAATTAGTTTATAAATTCGATAGCTGGCGTTGGATTAACGTTTTAAAATGTATGTAAAGATGTACATTAATGCCGGAAAGAAAATACCCTTCGTAAAAGATCAACTACCCATTAGGATAAAATCCCAAGTTGATTAGACTAAGTACGTTAGGAGAGAATATATAGTTACCAAGGGGTGTTTGCTCAAGCCTCTTGCTCTAAGGTCAGTGATTAAACAATTCTGTGGGGTAGGAATAGTGTTACTGACGGGAAACCTCTCCATAACATTGTCGATGAGCATTTAACGGAAAAATCCGACTTATAGTAAAATGGTTTACGTAATTAACAAACAAGGACAAGCACTTATGCCAACCGAAAGGTTTGGTAAGGTGAGAAGGCTGTTAAAAAACAGTCTAGCCCATGTTGTGTGCCGTATTCCGTTCACAATTCAATTGGATTATGACACAACAGATTATACACAGCCCGTAAGTTTGGGTATAGATGCTGGTAGCAAGCATATCGGCATTTCAGCAACAACAAGTGAAAAAGAATTGTATGCAGCAGATGTGGAATTGAGAAACGATATTGTGGATAAGCTATCTACTCGTAGGGAATTAAGAAGAACCCGTAGGAGTAGGCTTCGTTATCGCAAGGCTCGTTTCAATAACAGGGTATCTTCCAAGCGTAAAGGTTGGCTGGCACCATCTGTTGAAAACAAAATCCAAACTCATTTGACTGTTGTTGAGAAGATACATAAGTTCCTACCGATAACTAATATCGTAGTTGAAACGGCTTCCTTTGATATACAGAAGATTAATAATCCAAGTATATCTGGCGTTGAATACCAGCAAGGAGAACAGCTTGATTTCTTCAATGTGCGTGAGTATGTGCTATTTAGAGATAATCATACTTGCCAACATTGTAAGGGTAAAAGTAAAGATAAAGTCTTGAATGTGCATCACATAGAGAGCAGAAAGACTGGAGGTGATAGCCCGAAAAACTTGATTACTCTTTGCGAAACTTGCCATAAGGCATATCATAGAGGTGAGTTTAAATTAAATATAAAACGTGGGAAGTCATTTAGAGATGCCGCCTTTATGGGGATTATGCGATGGAAATTGTATGATAGGCTAAAGAATATCTATCCTAATGTAAGTATGACTTTTGGCTATATCACGAAGAATACCCGTATCACTAACAATCTCCCTAAAGAGCATTATGTTGATGCAAGGTGTATCAGTGGTAATCCTGTGGCTAAACCTCTTGGGTATTATTTCTATCAGAAGAAGGTGCGTTGTCAAAACAGACAAATACACAAAGCTAATTTCTTGAAAGGTGGCAGAAAGAAACTCAATCAAGCACCATTCTTGGTAAAAGGTTTTAGGTTGTTTGACCTGGTTGAATACCAAAAAGAGTTGTATTACATCTTTGGAAGAAGAAGTAATGGTTCCTTTGATATTAGGAAATTGGACGGAACTAAAGTGAATAAAGGCTCTATTAATTGCAAGTATTTGCGGTTGATAGATAAAAGGAAGAGTATATTAACTGAAAAACGAACGCAAGTAAATTTATGAAATGTAATTTTACCCCTATGGACAAATTCTACCAGATACTGGATTACTACGGTTTGTCTTACACGGAGATTAAGAAAAATCATATCCGTGTGTTTTATGAAAACAAGAAAATGTTTGATTATTATCCGCTTCGCATGAAGCTGTTTGATTACCACGAATGGCATCAGCTTACTTATCCGTTCGTGAAGGGCAAGGAAGATGAATGGGAAGTAGAACTTACCATGTTCATTAGCGGAGTGTTGGGAGATGAGATGTTTAAAAAGTTTAAAAACGATTGATTATGGATAAGAAAGAGAAGGAATTTACTCCAAAAGCTATAAATTTGTGTGGCAAACGGAGAATGCTATCATCCATAAAAGGATGGGAGATTGTTCATTATAACAATTACTCTAAAGGTATAGCCAATGTTCAGCCTGTGGACAAACTGAGAGTAACACTTTCAGGACGTGAAGTAATTGAGCATGTCCTATCTGATGGAGATAAAACGATTGAAAAACTAGACAGTTATTTCGGATTGCTATGATGATAAAAGTAGACATACCTGAACCGTTCATAGATGGTGACAATACGATGGTAAACATCACGTCTGATTCATTCTGCTATTCCAGCATTGATTCACGTTATGAAGGATTTCAGAGTTCCTACAAGGACGGGAATATGAATCAGAAGATACAGGGAAAACTAGAGATAATTGCGGACCAGTTTAAAGAACTTATAAAAATAATAGAAGATGGAAAGACATTTGTTAATACAGGAGTGTGAGAGAGAGGAAAAGATGAAGGAGTTACGCAAGCAGCAGAACGATCTTATCAAGAAAGGACGTATGGTTGAATGCTCTCGTGTAACAGCCAAGATAAAGGAGTTTCAGGAAGCATATATCAAGGCTTATCCTGACGGTAAATATGTAAGGGGCATGGATATTATCAAGAAGATGTCTGATGATGAGAAAATGGATTGGATGATGTATGTCAACGCCATTGCTTTCTGTGCTGATATTATCCACTCATCTTCCATTGAGTTGAATGAAATGCTAAAGAAAACACTCCCCGGATCTAGCCTTCAAATGTTTGAAACGCTTGAAAAGGTAGGTACTATGGCAAAGAATCAAATCCTATGGATGGATAACAATGTTGACGAGAAATATCAGGATGATTTTGCAAGATATGCCGATGAAATATCCGTGATGCTTTTATCATTTGTTAAAAATAGATTTTTACCTAGGAAATGACACGAGAAGAGATACATAAGAACGTGCTGGAAATAAGAAATTATTATTTCAGTATTCAGAATAAGATTGATAACGGATGCAATGTTTCAGAATTGGATATAAATTCTAAAACGCATAACCAGATGATTGACGATACAATAAAATCAGCCCTTGAAGATCATAGAATAATTCTTGCTTTGGAAAAATATAGGTTATGAAAAAGAAAGAAATAGACGAAGGATATATTGTAGGTGACTTTTATATTATTAAAAGCCCTATCAAAGAGGGATGGCTTCACATAGTGAATATAAAAACATCTTGGCAGATAAAGGTGATGATGGGAGCGAATACGGCAAAGTTTCTAAGCCTTCCCCAACAGGAGATATTTGACAGGATTAACGGAATATACATTCAATCCATGATGTCTTTATACGATTCAGATTATGCCTTGAAAATAGCTAAAGATGCTGTGTCTTATATGTCTGAAAAGGCAAAAAAGATGGAAAAGGTGGAAAAGAATGAAAATGAAGATATTGAAAAGGTGAAGAAAGATGAGTTCATGATGAAAATAGCTACATCTTCCGATGAAGAAATCATGGACATGATCGTAAATGGAGAGATAAAGTACGAATATTTCAAACAAGAACAGGAGTAAATTTATGAAAGCATTATTTAAAATGGACTTCGATTGCGGAAGAATGGGCAATCTTGAAGGAGTATTTATTGCAGACACAGAAGATGTCGAATACTTAGTGAATAACAAAATCAGTGTTTACTTCGGTGAAGTACTTGGCAAGCACTCTGAAATATCCGGGTGTGTGGCTGAAAGTGAAATCAAACAAATAACCACTGATGAAAATGTAATCAAGATAGTTGAAGAATATGGGCTTAACAGTGGGTATAATCCATTTGAATACACTCTTTGTACATCAGAAACGGAAGATATACCAGATAACGGAGTTGATTGGGATGATTGTACTGTACAAGAATACATAGACTTTATGAGGAAAGGTATAATACCCCAATATTACGAGAAAGATTATAAAGAATGGCTAAGTAGCCAAAAGGAGGATTAAATCATGCAAGACTATATTTCAGATTGGTTCATTCCTATGGATTTCGGTAATGATATGCCTGACGAAGAACCAAGTGGTGATGATAATTTCAATTTTGATTGAAGCATGGAAAAGAAATTTATACTAACAGATAAGTTTGTAATCAATTCTTTTGGAATAAAGTTATTCCAAATCAAGTGTACAAAATCTTTCAAATATGCCCAAAAAGGTGATTTTGGAGGATATGTTGAGAAAGAAGGGAACTTAGACCAAGAAAATGACGCTTGGGTGTCCGGCGATGCTTGGGTGTCCGGCAATGCTCGGGTGTCCGGAGATGCTCGGGTGTCCGGCGATGCTTGGGTGTCCGACAATGCTCGGGTGTCCGGCGATGCTCGGGTGTCCGACAATGCTCGGGTGTCCGGAGATGCTCGGGTGTCCGACAATGCTCGGGTGTCCGGCAATGCTTGGGTGTCCGACAATGCTCGGGTGTCCGGCAATGCTCGGGTGTCCGGAGATGCTTGGGTGTCCGGAGATGCTTGGGTGTCCGGAGATGCTGATATAGAAAACGACAACGAGCATTGCGGATTTGACGGTTTCGGCTCATGCAATCGCCACACTCACGCATATATGACAAAAGAAAAGAAAGTGGAAATAATCTGTGGATGTTTTCGTGGTAGCATTGAAGAATTTGAAAAGAAAGTGGAGGAAACATATTCGGGAACAGTCTACGAGAAGCAGTATAAATCCATAATCAATGTAATTAAAATTAAATTTGGATTGACTGATTTTACATAGTTTACTAATGATTTTTGGCACTGCCCAATTATGGTTAGTTGGTTCGATTCCCCTACGCCCTTTATAAATGGAACAGATATAACAATGTACATTAATACCTCATGAAAAAAGAAGCATACATAAATGAAAACACTCCCGAACTAAGGGATTGGCTAAAAGGACAAGGACTTATACCTGAAACATATCCTGATTGTTGTGATTACAATGGTCTGACTGCACCATATCCAAATTCATTTGGAGAAATGACAATGTATAAAGATGGTGTTAGGTATGAAGAGGATGATGATTTTGAGGAATTTATCATTTGTGATAACGAAGAAATGTTTAAGGAAACCGTAATTGAACTATTAAATAACAATAAACATGAAAACATTTTTTGAGTGTAAAATTCGCTACGAAAAAGTAGCAGAAAACGGGATGAATAAGAAAGTAAGTGAGCAATACCTAGTTGATGCGCTTAGCTTCACTGAGGCGGAAGCACGTATTATATCGGAAATGACACCGTTTATCAGTGGCGAGTTCACTGTTTCGGACATTAAACGCTCCAATTACAGCGAACTGTTCCCCTCTGAGGAAGATGCATCCGATCGCTGGTTTAAATGCAAGCTGTATTACATCACGCTGGACGAAAAAAGCGGAGCGGAGAAAAAGACATCATGCTATATGCTTGTTCAGGCATCCGATTTGAGAGATGCTGTAAAGAAACTTGACGAAGGAATGAAAGGCACAATGGCAGACTATGTGATTTCATCCATTGCCGAAACTGCCATCATGGATGTATATCCGTATGAGGCGGAAAATGATTCCTGTTTATCGGAATACCCAAGTGGACACAAGACGGAAGCTGTCATAGGCGGAAAGAGCGTCATTGTAGACAAAACGGGAAATTCAACTGTAGTTTTACCAAGTTAAATTCAATATATATGTCAAACGAACAACAAAGCCAGGTTCTCCATCATTGGAGAACTGGAAGCCAATCTGATTATGTGGGAGTAGAAATACTCCCTAACGGTCAGTCTATCATTGCTACAATATCCCATATCGTATGGGATGAGAATGCAAAGGTACAAGGTAGTAAGAAACCATCATGGATTGCTTACTTTAAAGAAACAAACCTTGTTCCTAAACCTATGCTGTTGAACAGTACGAACCGTAAACGCCTTACCAAGTTGGCACAAACTGATTATCCTGAAACCATCCGTGATTTTCGTGTCATATTATGCAAGGAACTGACACGTGACCCAAGCGATGGAGGAAAGGTCTACGGATTGCGTATAGGGCGTGATGTTCCGCCACCACCACAGAAAGAGAAGATGACAGTCAACTCTGATAAATTCAAGGCTGCATTGGAAGCATTGAAAAGTGGGAAATGCGACATTGGATACATCACGGCAAGCTATGATGTGGATGCGGAAGCTATGAAATTGTTTAACGAAGCAGTTAAAAAATAGGCACTGATATACAAGCGGACACCAAAGATAAAATCAATTGTAGATTATAACTAA
>OGLQ01000058.1_pt1 | contig 115060 bp, 94 predicted proteins | sample 1572941 | NCBI WGS metagenome assembly OGLQ01 (sample SAMEA2581891, study PRJEB24529) | metagenome | biome: Human gut stool | place: China | collected 2011
TGCCCGGATTTAACCAGTAATAATCCAGTACAATCCAGGTTTCCGTTGTGAATGACTGTTCCTTTTTTTACATGCTGTGTGATTAAATTATCTGAAATTAGTTTTTTTTGTGCTGTATTTAACTCATTCCATACTGGAAAATAATTTTCGAAGCTCATAACAGTTATCTCCTTTATGAACATAGTATACTTGCTTTTTTAAGATGCGTCAATTACATAATTGACATATGCCATAAATAAAAATATGTCACTTCAGTTATTAGCGTTCAAGGTAAATTCTTATGTAATAATATCACAGAAGAATTTACCTTTTTCAGGTACAATAGAGATACTAAATTTGCAAGGGGAACAAAGCATTGGAAAAAAGAGTGGCAAGTGTCGATAGAAAAGATGTGTTGCCTGCGGAGTATGTGAAAACACTTGTCCGCTGGCAGCGGTTAAAGTTCATCGTGGATGCTATGCGGTAGTAGAAGAAACATTGTGTGTAGGATGCGGGAAATGTGCAAAATCCTGTCCAGTAGGCTGCATTAGATTTTAACAATGATAATGCTAGAAAAATCATGTGAAAACATGAAATGCAATTTAGAATAAAGAATGAACTTGATGGTCTGGGATTTCTAGACTGTCAGGGCCTTTTTTCTTATCTGGCAGCAGTTTTCTAGGAATTAAAAAGTAGAGAAAAGCCTTATTTTAAGGTGAATGGTATTTACAATACGAGGAGATAACGAAACTATGTCCGTTACCTCCTTTCTACATTAGCTTATTTATATGTTGATTATTTTGCACCTTTTTTCTTTTTAACAAGCAGTACAATGTTTATTATGCTGAAACTAGAAATAAGGAGCAAAACAGACCAGAGGAGCAATTCGTTGCTATCACCAGTCGGAGGCTTTTGGGTAGATGCACCATCACTTGTCAGTTTTGTCCAACCAGCATAAACTGTTTTGTTTTCGTTCAGCTTGATTTCCGTGATTTTCTGCATCAGCGTCTTATCGGAATACCAGCCGGTAAAGTCATAGCCGTTGCGGGTCGGGATGTAGTCGGAAAGGTTAATCGTCTTACCAGAAGTCGTGCGGATTGCATGAATACTGCTACCACCGTTGGTATCAAAGGTCAATGTGTAGTAAGTGGTTCCTTCGTCGTTGTTTGATTTTCTTTCAAAAAGAGCCTTTACAGTCACATTTCCTGCGGGCATGGTAAACTTACCTTCGCTGATCGTCACATCGCCGGAAACAACTTCCCACGACTTGAAGTGGTAGCCACTGTCCGGCGTAGCAGTTAGTGATATTGTCTCTCCCATCGTTGCGGATCCGGGAACAGCAGTTGCAGAGCCATTTCCATCATTTTCTACGGTCACAGCATAAACAGTTAAGTCATAGTAGAGTTTTAAGGTCAATATATCCGATGCACTGCTAATCTTTTTTAATGTCCCTTTGGTAATACTTCCTTCTGCATCAGGATTATAAGTGTAGCCTGTGTAGTTTTTTGGCTCAGCGATAACATTCGAACCGATAGCACCTCCAAGATATTCCGTTTCTTCCAGCGTATAACCATCGTTACTAGCCTTATAATGCTCCACGATATATTTTACCGTATCGCCAGGAGTGATTGGCGTAGGGGAAACAGATTTTTTCCAGTTAGCTGTAACGGTTACGTCGGCGTTTGGCATGGTAAAGGTCGTTGTCGCGCTGCTTGCATCCGCAAAGGCAACATCACGATTGGAGGTCCAACCACCGAACTGATAACCGCTGCGCTCACCAGCCTTAATCGTTACTGTTTCGCCCTCTGAATACTCTCCATCGCCCGAATCTTGTGCGTAGCTTCCGTTCACTGTGACAGCATACTGCGGCTGCTTTGTAATCAGTGCAAGCTGTAAAGCGGATTCGTTCCCCGCACTATCCTGTGCGTAAAGGGAAAGAACACCACCGTTGCTCTCCAGCGTACCGGGTACGGTGAAGGAGCCATCGTTAGCCGCATCGACAGATTTACCATCATTTCCGTAGAAAATCTTGCTACCCGCGTCCGCCGTGCCTGTGATTTGATATTCGCCCGTCATCTTGTCAGCGTAGAATATCGGAGCAGAAAGAGTCAGCACAGGCGGCGTTTTATCCACACTAACCAGCAAGAACACACTGGTCATATCCTTGGCGGTCGTATTGCCCGCAACACCTGAAATACCGTCGATTCTGAACATCAGGCTGCCCTCAAAATCGGGAAGCATATACCCTGATCCTGCGGTATTCTCACGAATCTCGGCATTCGTATCCATCCGTGTGACCTTGTAGGTGACACCGGTTGTTTCACAGCTTACCGTTAGCACATCGTCGGTACCGTCCACATAGGCATGGTACACGCCGTTTTCGTCTGCTATACAAGGCGTATCATTCATGGAGAGCATCAAATTCAACGGCGCATATTGTGGCAGATATTGCTCGGAAGATTCGACTTCCGTACTGTAGTATTTGCCGCCCTCGATGGTTCTGTATGCCCTCACGCCCACCTTGTAGGTCTTGTTTGCTTCAAGGTTTTCTGCCGCCGTGGTGGAAGAAATTTCTCCTTCTTCGTTCACCTCAACCGCTTGCCCGCCAACAGTAAGTGCCATATTGATAGAGGTGGCGTTTTTATCAAGGTTATAGCCGAAACCGGTGTCCTTGTATGTGCCGTCGTCTTGCTTCTGATAGATTGTCACGGCGTAACCATCGGCACTGTCTACCTTACCCCACGATGCCGTCATGACCTCGTTTCCAGCAAGGTTCAATGCAACGTTGTCAGGCGCAATCGGATGGTTGTTGTTCGTGTAGCTCACCTGAGTGTCGAACTGCTGATTGTCGATGGCGACGAGACCGGTCAGGGTTTCCACCTCGCCGTCCTCGTTGGTACTTTCAACGCTCTTTTCCGTCATGAGGAAAGAGGTCACATAGTAGCTGCCCGTGGATGCCAGCGCACCGCTCTGCGGAATCTCGACTGAGATATTACTTGCGTCCGTTACCTCCTGCTCATCAATCAGATAATCTGCTCCGCCCTTTTCATTTGCAAAATAGGTGCGAAGTACATACTTTGTACCAGTTTCGGCGTACTTGATTTGGCCAGTCACCTGCTGATTGTTCAGAGACAAGTCCAGTTCCTCAAATGGTGTTACAGCGGCTTCCTGGTGTTTTTTTAGTTCAAGCGAGCCCGTGTTGACCGTATAGGTCCCGCCTTCATTCAGCCGCAGGAGCGCCACGTTGTAGTCCTTGTTGTCCGTCGTGTTATGTATGATGTCGATGTCCGCATTGATGTCCGCGTCGGCATCAATCAGACCATCCTCACCCACCCAGTTGACACTAATCTCTTGGTTGTCTTTCTGAATCTTCAAAGCATCCTTGATTTCCTGTTCGGTGACCGTGTTCTCAAAGGCCAGCAAGATATACGGCGTTTCGTCTGCACCGGCAGTCACTGTGATTTCCTCTGTGTTCCCACCGCTAGCTACAGGTACACCTGATTCTTCCGCAAGCAGCATAGGGACAGCCTCGCCGCTGTCCTCCGACGGCATGGCCTGCACGATTGGATCGACGCCCTTGTCCGACCAGTCCCATTCGGGCAAATAGCCGAACGCGTTAACCTCAATATCCCAACCGCCGCCCATGCGGAAGTTGGTCTCAACGATATTCGGCAAGAGTACCCATGCCCGGGCACTGGCAAGCCAGCCGCCCACCTCGGTCATCGCACCGAGATACACGTCCATATTGCTAAACGCCTGCTTCATGCCCTCGCTGACGCTAGCATTCCTGATTGGGAAAACAGTCTGTCCTCCTATGACGAGATTGATATTCGCAACATCTACACCAAGACCGCCGAGGACGCGAATATTGTCCGGGAACTGCACTCTGCCCCTGACGCTGCCATTTGCGCCTACGCCAAGATAAAGGTTTGTTTTGTTCTCATCAGTACCGCCGAACGCACCCAGCTCGACGGAGGAGTTCAGGACAATAACATTGAACTCAGTATTCGGCAGATGCAGGTTAAGGGCCTCGGAGCCGACGAAATAGATACCCTTGTAGGTGGTTCCTTTATAAGTCCGCTCCTGTCCGTTGAGCTTGAGAGCATAGCCAAAGCTGTCAATAATGGATGCGTTCGTGCCGACGATACCCACCTCGCTGGCCGTAAGGGAAATCTCACTCGGTCCGATGACTACGTCCCCCTTGCCCTCGATGAGATGGAGATAGGTGCCCTTCAATGTGCCCCGTAGCTTGAGGGGTGGGATGGCGAAATAGTCACCGTTCACTGTATCAGCCAGATTGCTGAATCCCGCTCCGCCGCCGTTGAGCTGTCCGATCGGCACCGGAGGAATGAGGGGAATGCCGGGGCTTGACGCGACATAGAAGTACAGCGTGTTGGGGAGCAGGCTGCCGTCTTGTTTGCTGCGTGTCAGCTCCAACTCGGCCTCGGTTTCAAAGAGATCAAAAGCGTTCAATTCCAGATTGAAAGCATATTTTTCTTTGCCCTTGAAGGTATTGACCTCGCCCTCGACGCTGGCCAGCTCCAGCGACAGCGTTTTGGCCGTGTCAAAGCTACCCGTTGCGTGAACGCCGTTGACCTTAAACTCGTTCTTCTCATTTAGGCCGTAGCCCAGTTCTTCCAGAGTGAAGCTTGCCCCCTCAAAGATGGTTCGGAAGCTAATATCACCGCTGAACACAAGATTTCCCGCCGCATCGGCAACAGCCTTTTCCAGCTTTGCATTGGCATATGGGATATCAACGTAAATCACAGCCTCATTTTTCGTTGGATTAATGTCAAATGTGAAACCGTCCTGTGTGAGCTTGATTTTCAAGTCCTTGCCTGCACCGCTTTTCGGCTGGTAGAACTTAAAGCTCGGTGCGTTCAGGCTCAGACCGCTATGAGTGATCGTTCCGTCCTTGTGGATGACGAGCTTGTTGTTTTTGTTGGAGGTATCCCATGTCGCCGTCACGGAGGGCGAGAGCAGTGCCGCCCCACCGGTAAAGGTAAATTCCGTGCCGTTTCTGCTCTCATAGTCGCCGCTGATGAGGGCAATAGGATCGCCGTATTGCTGTTTCAGGGCGTTCAGTGCCGCATCGTCGGCCACATATTCCACCGTCACACTGTCCCCGTTGGCAAAGGCGGCCAGCCGCTTGGCCTCAATGGAGATTTCTACCTTGTCCGCTTCTGTCGGAACATTCTCAGCACCTTTCTTCAATTCGCGGAAGCCCCAGAGGAAGTGCACATTCCCACCTGGTTCATTACTGTCGAAATGGTAAGCAACGTCGCCCTTACACTCCACATAGGTGTTGGCAGGACTACTGTCCGGTGTTACGCTGAATCTTTCCGGAAGAATAATATCAATGCCCTGCACATCAGAGGCTTGCGTCAGTCCTACAAATGGATTTGCCCAAGTGTAGCCGTCCACATAAACATCGCGGATATCGACCCCGCAATAGTCGCTTCCCTGAAAGAAGGCGTCCCAGGTAGACAGATTTTTCACCTTGCTGGTAAGAACAGAGCTTTCGGTCGATTCCGTATGCTGATCCGTATTGTAGACAGTGCGTCTCATCTTAATTGCAGGACTGTCTGTGGCGTTTGCGTGCCCCATGCCGGTAAAGTCGTCGAGGGTATAACCCCACCTTGGCACATAAGCATCACTATCAGTCGTAGGAGGGACATATCCGCCTGTGATATAGATACTGCTGACGGTTGTCAGTACGCCCCAGGTATCTTCTGACGATTCGTCTTCCTTGCACTGCACCAGCTCATAGTAGACCGCGGTCGTGGCGGTAAGCGTGCTGTCGGGCAGCTTGGTCGTCAGGTCATACTCCACTTTGATGGCTTTTGCATCGCCATTTGGCGTTTTATTTACAAAAGACACATTTTTCAGGCGGAGCGTTGTGGGATACACAAGCTCCTGTTTGTTATAGCCGTAGCCTTTCCATGTAACAAACTCACAGAATGGTTTTTGTTTGTCTGTTTGATTGACACTGCTCGACGTTGCGGCAGGGGAAGTTGTGAGGGAGCCGTCCTGCTTGTTCAGCGTCATGCGGATATAATCGTTTTGCAGGACGAGTGAGCTGTTGCCCACCGAAACCTGCTCTACAGTGTCTGCCCGTTGAATGTTGTCAGCAACATAAGCCAGCGCTTGTGCGGGTAGTGCGCCTAAAAACAGGCAGAGAATCAATAGCATAGATAGGAATTTTTTCATATGGTGTTCTCCTTTTGTTCTTTTTTTTGTTTTTGTTGTTTCTTCTCTCGTTCATGCAGCCTCATACAGACGACCGTTATCACTACGGCCAGCACGAATGCAGTCATAGCCACCAGCACATATCCACCCACCCCTTCATGCAACAGGATCGCGCCATACATTCCTGCGGCATCCATCGGCTGGATCTGCACCGTCCCTAAAGCTCCCGCAAGGGACAAAAACAGCAGAGCACACAGAGCAGACAGGTGATAGACTCTATGCCGCTCCTTTCGGCGGCGATATTCATACATTCGCTTTTTTACCAGCTCAACACGCTTTTCTGTATCGTACATACCTTCCAACCTCCTCAAAAGCACAGCTTAAAAAAGCCTTTCACTTATATAGGTACAAAAACTCGGAAAAACTCTCACCTCAAAATCGAATTTTTTCAAAAAATTTGGGAGCTGCACAAAAGCAACTCCCAAAGAAGAAAAATTCAGTTGTATCACGGTATGAGACGGCGGGAGATAAGTTTTCCCACTGTCAAAATCAGAACGGGCAGGAGATAAGCGATATACTGTGCCGCGCTGCCGTAGGCGATCAGCAGGTTATAGATTGCATGAATGGTAATTGCCGCCCCCAGCAGGCCGCAGGTTCCGGCAATTTTTAACCATGTCCGCCGCCACACATAGACAAGCCCTCCGCCCACTATGGCCCCACAGATGACGTGCATGGCTCCCGTCCCAATGCCCCGGAAGAAAATAAAGGAAAAATGTTCGGCTCCATTCTGAATCAGATAGCAGACATTTTCAAAAGTAGCAAAGGAAAGGGCGACGATCACGGCGGCAATTTTGATCTGCTCCGCTTTTGGCTCGAATACCAACAGATAAAAGAGCAGTGGCAGGAGCTTCATTACCTCCTCCACCACGGGAGCGATCTCCGAGGTGGCGGCAAAGGCATCCGCCTCGTAAATCGCGGTAAGAAAGGTGTTGATATAAGCGGAGAGCAGACATGCACCCATTCCCGCAAAGCAGAACAGGAAAAAATTTGTCTGCCGCTTTCCCATACACAGAGCAGCAATCAGCAGAGGCGAGGCCATACAGATCAAAACATTTTCAATATAGGTCATCTCACCACCGCCTTTCCCGTGGCTGGCAACAGAGCGAGCAGGCAGAGCGTCAGCAGAAAGTCAAACCAGCAGTAGGGGCTGGAAATGGAAGCCCCCGACCAGAAGCAACCTGAAGTCCAAAGGGCATACTCCACCGCCGTATAGCACAGCACCCCGATGTGGAAATGCCGCAACTCCCGTGCCGTTCCCGTCTGTGTATAGGCGTAAGCAAGCCCACGGATGGAATGATGGGAAATAACGATCATCATGCCGCACCAGAGCAGATTGGAGAGGACATCCCCAAAGGTGCAGTAAAACATGCACAGCGGAACGCCGATCAGGAGGGCAAGCAGGGCTTTGCGGCATGCAAAACTCCTTTCCTCCGCGGTGGAAAGCCCGTATTGCAGAAGATAAAGAAAAATCACGCTGGCCACCCAGCCAAACTCCGACACATAAAAGACCTGCGGCGTTTCAGAAAATAAAAGCAGATACAGCGTCCAGTAGAGAGAGCCGAGGGCGAAGCAGCCGTAAAAGCAGGTCAGCAGAAAATACGCCTGTGCCCGGCTTTTCAGATACCAGATGCCGCTCAGGCAGAAGCCCAGCAGGGTAACGATGAATTGTGAAAGGTTACTGACAAGCTCCATCCGCACCATCCTCCTTTTGCTCATCCGGCTGTTCATCCCTGTTCAGCAGACGGACGCGGAAGCATAAAATCGTCACGCACACGCCAAGAACAAAAGCGAGCAGTCCAATCACGATATATCCCAGCGCGGCGCTGCCACCTAACATCGTTGCCGCCGTTTCAAAGCCGGAGAAAGTCCCCGGCTCGATTTGTTCCACAATACCGGGCATGGAAAGGGAAATACCAACTATCACCGCAAGACACGCCGCCACGCCGGAAGCGGCGGCAATCCATCTCCGCCGCAGTCTTTTTTGACGCTCTTTTTCTGCGGTACGCCGTTTTACCTCCGCGATTCGTTCCTCATGGCTCAACATTTGTGATCCCCTCCCGTTCCAATAATCCGCGCAAACGTTCTTTTCCCCGGTACACCATATTTGTAATCTGCTTCACGCTTTTTCCCATGACCTCGGCGGCCTGTTGATAGCTCATGCCTTCAAAATAGGTCAGATAAAGGGTCTCTCGATATTCCGAGTTTAACTCGTCCATACAGAAATGTAAAATCTGATTCCGTTCCTTTGTTCGGACGACCTCCTCTACCAGCGTTTTGCCGTCCGGCTCCCCGGTTAAGTCCTCAAAGCTGAAAAAAATCTGCCGTCTGCTTTTGTGGCGTAGAGCCATGTGCCGTGCCGCTTTATACAGATAGGCCTTAAATCCGCCGTCCCGGATGCGGGGCTTTTTCGTAAACAGATAGGAAAAGGCTTCGATCATCAGATCTTCCGCTTCGTGAACGTCATGCAGATAACCGTTTATATATAAGGTCAGCGGGTCGCCATATTTTTTCATCAGCGACTCAAGCCCTGCTTCATCACCGCACAGATATTGCTTGTAAAATTCTTCATCGGTGCTCATGCTGTTCACTTCCTTTCTGCCATGTCATTCCTGCATTTCCCATTTTCGGGCAGTTTCTCTTATGGACAGATAACCTCACATTACGTTCCACTTTTTTCAAAGATATAATCCTGTTCTGTCTGAAAATAATATATACATTATATGTGAACATCAGCATAATTTCAAGAATGACGATAAGAAAATCAAATAATAGTAGAAATGTAAATATGCAGTAAGGAAAAAGTACAGAACCGGAAAAGTATACAACGATGAAATGCTGACGCAGGACAGCATCTCATCGTTGAGGGGAGACTACAAAGAGCATTCTTGAATATACCATATGATAATCTCAGCGGCTTGCTGCTCACATTATATGAGCATTATTTATAATTCAAATTCATCTAGATCATTCGGGATATAGAGGGTTCCATGGTAATACATGGAGCCTTCTTTTGTATACAGCTCTTTCCGATTCTTTAGTGTGTCATCTTCGGTGTGATACAGGATCAAGTTCCGGATATGTAGGGTTTCAGCCAGTTCACAGGCATCCTTTACCGTGGAATGATGCTTCTTATATGGCTGGTATTTGTCAGCTTGCCCATAGAGGCAGAATGCTTCATGAAGAGGCTATTTACTGTCTTTGGCATATGTTTCTTCGCAAGGGTTAAATGGTTCATCACCGCAGCAGGTTAATTTTTCTTCTCCGCCTTTTACTTTAATCATATGAATCTGTTTGCCAATGGCAGCGCAGGATATGAATGACCTCCTCATGGCCATAAATATTCAGTTCCCGTTTCAGACTTTTTTCTGCAATAATTATAGTCAGTAGTATTGCGGCAGTGTTCAGAAGTAATGGCGAAGGTGTGTTTTGTTAAAGAAAGAAGTTAAATGGGCATATGTCAAAAACGTTATTGACATATGCTCTTAATGGAGCTAATATATAAGAAAAACAAGAAAGGAGCAGTTTATGCCAAGACCAGTAAAGTGCAGAAAAGTCTGCCATTTTCCGGATGTTTTAGAATTTTTTCCGGTAGATGATAATAAAAAAACTCCGCCCATTATTTTGACGATAGATGAGTACGAAACAATCCGTCTTTTGGACAAAGAAGGTTATAGTCAGGAGCAGTGTGCAGTATCTATGCAGATTGCAAGAACAACGGTTCAACGAATTTATGAGATTGCCAGGAAGAAAATAGCAGATGCACTCATTGATGGACATCCACTTAGAATCGAAGGTGGGGATTTCAGAATTTGTGATGGTCAGAGCAGCAACTGTAGCTTTGGAGGCTGTTACAAACAGGAAATTTACAAAAAATATGCAGAAGAAAAAGGAGAAGGTATCATGAGAATAGCAGTAACATATGAAAATGGACAGATTTTCCAGCACTTTGGACACACAGAGACATTTAAGATTTACGATGTAGAGGAAGGAAAAGTAATACATTCAGAAGTAGTAGATACGAATGGAAGCGGACATGGCGCATTGGCAGGAGTTCTTAATGCATTGAACGCAGACGTTTTGATCTGTGGCGGAATCGGAGGCGGTGCACAGACAGCGTTGGCAGCAGCCGGTATTAAGCTTTTTGGAGGAGTTTCCGGAGATGCGGATGAAGCAGTAGAAGCCTTCATTAATGAAACACTGGATTACAACCCGGATGTGAAGTGCTCTCACCATGAACACAGCCACGGGGAAGGATACACATGTGGCGAGCATGGATGCGGAAGCCATAGCTGTCATTAAGTACGCTTGATCCAAAGAATGTGGCTGCACAGGTGGACGGCGTCGATTTGTGGCTGTGTGGACATGAGCATATTGAACTCAGTGAATCTGTGACGACACCGGACGGTTCAAAAACCTATGTATCGGAAAGTGGACATTATTTAAATAGTGTGGGGCTGATCGATCTGAACTGTACTATGGATGAGGATGGAAGTGTGCATGTGGATTATGAGAAAACATCTGTCGATTATGAAGAAGCACAGAATTATCCGAAGGATGCTTCCGTGACAGCTGTATTGGATACGATCAAAGCAGAAAACGAGACAGCACTGAATCGTGTCATCGGTACTTCACCGGTGGAATTGGACGGTGTCTGGGAACATATCCGTATCGGACAGACAAATCTTGGAAATGTCATAACTGATGCGTACCTGCTTGCCACAGGGGCTGATATAGCCTTTGAAAATGCTGGCGGAATCCGTGCTTCTATCGCTGCCGGAACGGTAACGTATGGAGATGTTATCAATGTCAGTCCTTATGGAAACTATGTAGTGACAAAGAAATTGACCGGTACACAGATAAAGGAAATGTTGGAGACTAGTCTTACTATTCAGAAAAACTGTATTGTTGCAAATGACAGTGGTGAATGGGATGCGTGGCCAAATGACAGCGGAAGTTATCTGCAGGTTGGTGGAATTATCGTCCGTTTTGATCCGGCACAGCCGGCGGGGGAGCGTGTGCTTTCTGTGCAAAAAGATGGGCAGGAGCTGAATGATACAAAAGAGTATACCGTAGCAGTTAATAATTATCTTGCCGGTTCTGATAGCTATCCACAGCTTGCCAATGCAGCGGAGATTGGAGAATATTCCTGTTGCGAAGAGCTGTTGATTCAATTTTTTGAACAGGGTTCCGATGCAGTTACTGCAAGTGCAACGAAGCAGAATATGATTCAGACAACCAAAGAGACAGTCAAACCGGAACAGCCGGAAGCTGTGAAAACAGAACAGGAAAGTGGAACAAAAACTTCAGTAAAAAGTCCGAAAACAGCGGATAGTAATGAACTGTTCTGCTGGATGATACTACTGTTGCTCAGTGGCGGGGCAGGAAGTATCTGCCTGGTTCAGGGAAATAAAAGATAATTTGTAACTGTTCAGAGCCAAGCAAAATTTCAAAAAAAGAGTCTCAAAAATACTTGCATTTTTGAGACTCTTTTTTTGAAATTATATTTGGCGGATACGCCACACCGACGAAATGCGTAGCATTTTGGAGGTTGGCTCTGAACGGTTACATATTTTTATTGTTTGCTTAACTGGGAGCAGTTTTATTTTGCATTTTCTGCCTGATATTTCTTGTATTCTTCTACAGGCATATCCAGGCCGGTATATAATTTATAAGCCGCAACGCCCTGCCACAGAAGCATACCTTTTCCACCGATCGTTTTTGCACAACCGGCTTCTTTTGCTTCCCGAAGAAGTCTTGTTTCTTCCGGATTATATACAACATCACATACGATTAGATCAGAACGAAATACAGATTTGTCCGTGATTGGGGAAAGGTCTTCGTGAGGTTTCATTCCTACCAGTGTTCCATTTACCAGAATATCTGCTTTTGCAATTTCTTCTTTCAGTTTTCCCGGATCATCCAGACAGAATACCTGAACATTACAATCTGGTACTTCGTTTTTCAGTTTAGCAGCTGTGCCTTTTGCGCGATCAAGAAATGGATCGTCTGGATTGAAGATGGAAATGGATGTTGCTCCATCAAGTGCACACTGTACCTGGATGGCTGTTGCAGCTCCTCCTGCACCTAAAATCACCATTTTCTTTCCTTTTACATCTACACCATGATCTCTTAGATTTTCCACAAAACCGATACCATCTGTCATGTGTCCGATCAGTTTTCCGTTCTCATTAACAATTGTATTCACAGCACCGATAATTCTTGCAGCAGGTGATAACTCATCCATGTTCTGAGCTGCTGCCGTTTTACATGGCATAGTTACATTGCAGCCTCTCATTTTGAACAGACGCATCGCATCCAATGCTGCCGGTACCTGATCTTCCTTAATGTCAAAAGCCATGTAGCTGTAGTCCAAATTATGATAACGGAAGCAGAAGTTATACATATCAGGAGATCCTGAATGTCCTACTGGACTTCCAATCAATGCTAATAAACCTGTTGTTCCTTTAATTCGCTGTTCCATTTTTTCCTCCTGTTCTAGGTCTGAATCTTAGATGCGACTTCATAAGTTTTTTTATTTATTATCCATCCGACGCAGTCTGAGAATCAGTTCTTCGCAGATCTGCAATTCATCTTTTCCGTCTGTTTCAATAATAATATCCGCTGCTGCTTCATATTTTTCTCTGCGTTTCTCCATAAGATCGGCAATAAACGGAACTGTTTTGTTATTTTCAATCAGCGGGCGGTCATGGCTGTCTTTGACACGGTTCAGAATAGTTTCTGGTTTGGCAGTCAGAAGAACTACACGTCCGTTTTTCTTCATCTCAACGACATTACATTCTCTCATTGGAGTTCCACCGCCGCAGGAAATCACGACATTCGTTTTGGACTGCATTTCGATAAGAAGGTTGGTTTCCAGGTTACGGAAATACTGTTCGCCATATACTTCAAAAATATCGGAAATAGTCATACCTTCTCTTTCAGCTATGATCTGATCCATCTCGATTACTTCCATTGCAAAGGAGTTTTTCAAAAATTCTGAGATGGTACTTTTACCAGCTCCCATGAATCCAATAAGCACAATATTATAGTTAAACAATTTTCTGGACTGGATTCTTTTACTGTTCATTGTGATGCTTCCAAATACGTCTTCTACTTCAGCTTTATGACGTTTTTTTTCCATTCTTTTTTCCAGCCATTCTTTCTGTCTGGCCTCTTGTTCCGGCTGTAAGATTGGAAGATCATTGGACTTCTTATAAGCCATGATATCTTCTACAATACGATTACGCATAAGCAATGCATCCAGGATGATTTCATCACACTGGCCAAGATTCTCTCTTAATATTTCTAACTGACTCATTTTATCACCATTCCTATCTGATTATCATTTTTAATATTATAACAGCTGTTTTTGTATACGACAATACAATTTAGCAATTTTCTGCTTTAAATCGCTAAAGCTTTTTGGAATATTAAATACTTTTATTTACAGATATTTGACAAAATGTTATGGTGCAAAGAAAAAAGCTTAAATCATATACCTTTTGATGAAAATAAAACACTGTAGAAGGAAAAAAGTACAGCAATATTTTTGAAAGATAAATAAATCGAATTATGTCAGAATGTGTTGACGTGTAATCATAATGACGGTACAATCATTGTAGATATTGAGAGGATACTAAGGAGGAAAATCAAATAAATGTTACTGAAATCAGACGTCCGGCTGACATGGAAAGGCGCATCATAATGCAGGCGGACTTCCAAAAGATATGAATTTTGAACTTGTAGAACCAGTTAGAATTCTGTTTAAGGATGAGGTTCGTGTTGTTGGAGACGAACTTGGTCTTCCACATGGTATGGTTTACCGTCAGCCATTCCCGGGACCGGGACTTGGAGTTCGTTGTCCGGGAGCTATCACACGTGATCGTTTGGAAGCAGTACGTGAATCTGACGCAATTCTTCGTGAGGAATTTGAAAAGAATGGACTCGAAGGAAAGATCTGGCAGTATTTTACTGTTGTTCCGGATTTCAGATCTACAGGAATCAACCGTGTACTTTATGATTTCACACCAAAGCCGACAGGAACAGTGGAATTCGAATAATATTCACAGCATCTATATAACAAGAAAGAGAAGCATCATGAGACATACATTTACATTAGCTAATGGAGTGGAAATCCCAGCAGTGGGGTTTGGCACCTATAAAGCCGCAGACAACACCGATGAAGCAATTATAAGTGAAGCAATCCGACATGGGTATCGCCATCTTGATACGGCAGCCTTTTATTTCAATGAAGAAGCAGTAGGAAAAGCTGTACGCGAGAGTGGAATTCCGCGAGAAGATTTTTTCCTGACATCAAAGGTATGGAAAGATCATCTTGGATATGATTCAACTTTGCAGGAGTTCGAAAGCACTTGTAAAAGATTAGGTACAGATTACTTGGATCTCTATCTGATTCATTGGCCAAGACCTTCTGATCTGAATGCAGAGTGGAGAGATTTGGATGTGGAGACATGGAAAGCACTGGAAGATCTCTATAAGTCGAAAAAGGTACGGGCAATCGGTGTCAGCAATTTTCTGCCGCATCATTTAAACAATCTGTTAGAGCGGACAAGCATTACTCCTATGGTGAATCAGTTAGAATTCCATCCAGGATATATGCAGAAGGCTGCAGTTGATTTCTGTAAGCAGATGGGGATTCAGGTAGAGGCATGGAGTCCGATCGGTCGAGCCAGAGTTCTCAAGGAGCCACTTCTTATGGAACTTGCAGAAAAATATCAGGTATCTGTCGCACAGATCTGTATCAGATTTGCTCTGCAGTGCGGTGTGTTACCGTTGCCAAAATCCTCTTCCAGTGAGAGAATGCATCAGAATCTGGATGTTTTCGGATTTGACATAGAGGAAAATGATATGTATCAGTTGATGACTTTACCGCAGATCGGATGGTCGGGAGAACATCCGGATCGGGAGCGGGTAAGATTTTAATACAAAGAAAATAAAGCTATTGAAAATGACACCCCCTAAAAGAGGTGTCATTTTCTTATAAGAGCTTTTTATAGAAGAGAAGTAGTTGTCTGCACAACTGCTGTTATAATCTAAATGTCTGCTCATAATTTATTTCTTATTTTTGATCTGTCCATATTTGTAGAGAGCAACCATAGCATTTACGGCTTGTTCAGCAGTCGGATAAGCTGGGATTCCATGATCTCTCAACTTCATGATAGCTTCCTGACATTCTTCACCACCCTGGCATTCCATAATGAATGGTTTTCCAAGATGCTTATATGTCTCGTAAATATCGATAACCAGATTTGTTACAGCCGGAACATCTGTTACTGCTGTCGGACAGATGGATCCAAGTATTCCATGTACATTCGGGTCACGCATTACCTGTGTGAATGCACCTTTATACTGAACAGGTGAAGCTGTTCCGGAAATATCAACAGGATTAAGCGGTGAACCAAACATTGGCATATATGCACGGATTCTTCCTGCTAGATTAGGAGAAATCTCTGCCAGCTCATGCATTGGCATTCCCCGACGTTCAAAGTGATCACAGCTGAGAAGACCTGAACCACCACCGTTGGTAATCATAACGATATTGTCACCCTTTGGTGCCGGTTGCATTCCTAATGCCATTGATATATCGAGGAATTCCTGCCATGTAGTCGCACGGATAGCTCCAGCCTTTTCAAAAATATCATCATAAAATGCATCATTTGTTCCTTTGTTTTCAGAAGCAGTATGTGCAAATGCAGCTTTTTCACCAATCTTTGAACCACCGACTTTTATTGTTACGATCGGTTTATCAACACTGCGGCAAGCTTCAATAAATGCATCAGGACTATCCAGTCCTTCAATATAAATTGCAAGACATTTACTGTTTTCATCTCTTCCAGCGTAGGATATAAACTCACAGAAATCAACGTCAGCTTTATTTCCAAGTCCTACGAAGAAGCTCATTCCAAAATGATCTTTCTGTGAGGTTCCAAGTGCCGCAAGCAAGTTGGCACCTGACTGAGAAATCATTGCTACAGGACCTTTGATTGGAAGATAAGGGATAAATCCGCAGTTGAAATTAAGGTATGGACTTCCCATTCCTACAAGGTTTGGTCCAATCAGAGGCAGCTCATGATCACGACAATATTGAGTGAGTTCATCCTGCAGTGTTCCACGTCCGATTTCTTTAAATGCACTTGTGGCAATAACAACAATCTTAACTTTCTTTTCAACACAATCTTCCAAAACAGATTTAACAATATGTGCAGGTACAGCAAGAAAAGCAAGATCGATTTCATCAGGAATATCCTTTACAGTCTTATAAGCTGTAAATCCGGCAACTTTATCTGCTCTTGGATTTACAGGATAAATCTTTCCTTTATATCCCCATGTTAAAAGGCCATCAACAACTTTATAGCCGACTTTTGTAGAATAACGGCTGGCTCCGACTACGGCAATCGTTTTTGGATTTAATGCATATTGAAGTTTATCAACAACATATTCTCTTGGATGTTTTACGATCATATTACTGCACCTCCTCTGAGTCAGTTGAGAAACGACATTTTACGGAACCGGATTCCAGTCTGTTCTGTAAAAAGTCATCCGTCATAACGCATTCTTCCCAATATCCGTTATCATCATCAAGACGGGCTACCCAACGTCTGAACTGTCTCTTTGAATTTGCTACTTTTACTTCTTCAATCTCAGCATATCCTTCTAACATTGTTCTGATTGCTTCGACGTCATTTACCTCAGTATAAACAGTCAGCATACAATCGTAGAAAGAATCACCGAACTGAAGAATGTCTACAAATTCTGGCATAAGTGAGAATTCATCTACAATTTCTGCTTTTCTGTAACTTGGAACATTCTGGAACATACGGACCAGATACATATGCATTGACATTCCGAGTGCACGGTAATTAATATAAATCATTGGAAGCATAAATTTTCGTTCATCAACACACATTACAATGTCTTTTTTCATTTGCTTGCCATCTAAGCCAGATAACTTCTCCAACATATCAAAATCAAACATATCTGCGATTGATTTTGTACTGTTAAGAGCTTCGATAATAGCAAAATCTTTTTTATCTATTTTGTTCTGAACTTTAAGGAATTTCTTCTTCTGTTCTTCCCCAAAAATAAATTTTCTGTATCTGTCTTCCGGAACATCCCATTGATTTACAAGTGATTCTCTGACATCTGCCCTGATCGGACAAAGATGTACATATTCAACCTCCGGTCTGTCTTTCCATGGCTGGATAACATCTGCAAGAAGATTGTCCAGAACTCTCATGTGATTTCCGTTAAAGAAATCAAAATCGCCCTCTGCGAGATATCCTGTACAAATATCATCTTTATTCTGATACCACTTGGCAAATTCAGCTTTTACCTTTGGATCTGTACCGTCTTTTAATTTGACAACCCAATAATAAAGTCCCCAACCGTAAACACCAACATTTGGATTCATAACGAACATGATAAGATGTTCATCATACATTCGTTTTAATCGATCCTTGATATCATCTGGTTTGATTCCGGTTTCTTTTGTAATATAATCGATATTCCAGACTTCAGGATAGACTTGATAAAATGACTTTGCGACATTGTATGCTGCAACTTCTGTAGCATCAAGAGAATATGTTCCCGGTTCAGAGTAACCGTATCCTCTAGGTGGAAAACAGTTTTTTTTCATCCATGCCTGCTGCTGATCCGTTCCTATTGTGTATAATGTTTCTCCCATAGAATACCTACCTCCTTCTATTTTTATATACACGCTTCTTATATACCCAACATAACATAAACAAATCGATAAACCAATCTCTTTCAGATGTGTTTGAACAAAGCTAATCAGATTGTTTAAAATAGCCTAAAATCTGGAAAAGATACTTTATTTTTATGTCAATTTATACTATAATTACATATATATTGCGGAGCTTTTAAAAATATATGAAAGAAGAAAAAACAATTTTATTTCAAGACAATTTTATACATAATTCTATTAAAGATGCATTCCTGCAACTCCTTATGAAAAAGGATTATATGCAAATCACTATAACGGATCTTTGCAAATATGCAGGTGTTAGCAGAGGAACATTTTATGCTCATTTTGGTAACATAGGGCAGGTGGTTGATGAATTGTTTTCAGATGCATTATGTGATATTAAAAATATGGCGTTGCTATCAGAAAATGCATCGAATTCAAATTCAAAGAAGGGGCTTTGTTGGGTTCTTCGAAAGAATCCAAAATATCAGCCGCTTTTTTTCTCAGAAGCGTTGTTTCTTCAAGCTGTAAAGCATACTGTTGCGGCACTAAGGCAAGATTTTCTTGATTTAATGAGTGGCAAGACGGAATTGGATGAAGCTTCATTAACAGATTTATTGACAGTTCAAATTATGGGATGTTTGGGGATGTGCAGAAAGCATCTGGGAGAGTCTGATGAGGAATGGTGCAGATTCCAGGGTTGCTTTGATCTCTTCCTTAAAGCAGGTTATCAAGGGATTATTCAAAAATAAGGAGAGTATTTCTACTCTCCTTTAGCGAAGAAGGGACATTGCCATTCTTCGGTATGTATGGCGTTTTCCACGAATTGCCACGCTATAGGCTGTGATATTCTCAGGTAATGCCATGCCCATATATCCGCTGTCTCCAATATGATGAATATCCGCACCGGCCATCTTACACATAAGAGCAATCTGACGAATGGTATCTTCATCTGCACCTTCCTGAGATGTTCCAATCGTTGTCATCGCTAGAGCACCTTTCTCATGCGCCTTTTTAATTAATTTACCGGCATATTCCATTGTGATCCCAGGAACTGTTCCAGGTGCCGGAAGTAATATCACGTCGGTGCCAGCATCGATAAAATCTACAATATCTTTTTCAGTAAGAATTTTTTCGCCTGCTTCTGAAATGATTCCAGATGCATGCATTTTCCCGGCTGTAAGGATGACTCGGTCACCAACAGCGTCTTTCAATTTAGAAAGAGCCTGCATGATCGCTTCATTGTCAACCCCTACTCCAGGATTACCTGTCAGAACAATCATGTCTACTCCCATATCTGCGGCTTTCCTTGCATTTTCTACAGTTGCCTGGCGGCCGGTTGTCAGATTCCAGACAGACTCCTCGTCATTGTTTTTAATTGTAGCCGGTTCTAGATTTATCGCAACCATTCTTCCGGTAAGACGTTTTACTTCACGAATAGTATCTTCCGGTGATACATGTGGCAATCCCTGGATTACAGGCTGATTGACATCGAAAATATTTAACATGATCAAGTCTGCTCCAAGTGAGGTTACAAATTCTGCATTTGTAATGTTCACTAACATTGGTGTTACGGTTCCGATTGTTTCCGCAGCAAGTGTTCTTCCTTCGCTATCTGCAATAGAAGTCAACAACTCTGATTTGCTATAAGAAGATAATTCAGTAGCTGTTGTGTCTATAAGTCGTTTTGTCATGAGAGTAGTTCCTTTCTAATAATATATATTTTTCTAAAAAATTTCCTGATTAAAGTATTTTTGATTGTCTGACATCCTTCTCATGTTAGTTTTTTTTATGATTAACAATATAAATCCCTGCGCATACTAAAACTAACGCCATCAGACTCCCTACATTAAATGCCTGTTTTACCTCTCCGAGTATCAGTGCTGATAAGATCACGCTGCAAAGTGGATTCACAAATCCGAAAATCGCAACCTTGGAAACATCATTCCATGCAAGTAGTATAGACCAGAGCGTATATGCCACTGCCGAAACCAGCGCAAGGTAAAATATAATTGCCAAACCACCGGCAGTTACATTTCCCAGGCGTCCGCCCATTCCAAGTCCAATTAAAGTCAGAACAATTCCGCCCATCGTGAACTGGGTTCCGCTTAATACGACCGGTGATACTTTTTTAGAAAAAAGATTAATCAGCACAGTGGATATTCCATAAGACAACTGTGCAATCAGGATAAACCCTTCTCCAATCAACTGAAAACCCATATCCAGAGAATTTCCCATCAGATTGATTACTACAACGCCTGCAAATCCAAGAATACATCCTGCAATTTTTCTGCTTGTCATTCGTTCATTTCGAAAGACCAGACAAGACAACAGAATTGCGATAAAATTTCCAAGTCCGGTAATGATTCCACCCTTCACTCCTGAAGTGTGTGCAACGCCTATATAAAAGAAGAAATATTGTCCTACTGTCTGAGCGAGACATACGGGAACCGCATATTTAAAAAGTTCCCGATCAGGAAGCATTAATTTCTTTTCCTTAATTGATGCAAAAATTAAAACCAGAATTCCAGCTAGTGTAAATCGGATTCCAGCAAAGACAATCTGACTTGCAGTGTCTGAAGAATCTACCTGCAGAAGGTGATACCCTGTCTTAATCACCGGGATTGCACTTCCCCACAGGATACAGCATACACAAGCAAGAAGTGCTACAATACCAGTTTGAGTCAATTTGTTTTGTTTTTGTGCCATTTTCTTATTTCTCTTTTCGTATAAATTTCGTTATTTCGATTTTTTAGGTTTTATTTTCAATATCTGATAGTTATTCGTTGCATAACGTTCATAAATAACATTATCACAAGAATGATACAATGCCAAGCTGAATTGATAAAGCGTCTTGACATCAATATTATTTTAAGTATATGATGAAAAATATCTTGTTGCATAAAAGTATAGTTGGCTGATTTTAAGAAATTAGGAGAACGATAATGGATTTGAGTAAGTTATCTATGAAGAAAATTCGAGAACTGATTATTTTTACAGTGCTTCTTGTAGTTGCATTGTGGAAATTTGAAGTAGTGATCGATGTACTGAAAACGATAGGGGGAATTCTGTTTCCATTTGTACTTGGTGGCGCAATTGCTTTTGTAATCAATGTGCCAATGAGCTTTTTAGAAAAGAAAATTTTCGGTAAGACAAAAGATGAAAATAAGGTGGGAAAAAAGTTAGCAAGACCGATCAGTCTTCTTTTCACAATTATATTGGCGGTTGGTGTGATCGCACTAGTAATGTTTGGTGTGATTCCACAGCTTACTCGGACAATGGGAAGTTTGATGATAAGTATTGCGAATTTTGTTCCACAGATGCAAAACTGGATTCGAGATTTTTCACACAATAATCAAGAAATTATGAAGCTTGTAAATCAGGTTCAGTTTAATCAAGATCAGGCCATTAAATGGGGAATCAGTATTCTTGGCAGCGGAGCAGGAAATATGATGAATACGACAATGTCGGCAGTGGGCTCTATCGTCAGTGGATTTGCTACATTTTTCATTGCATTTTCTTTTGCATGCTACATTCTTTTTCAGAAAGAAAAATTGCATGTACAGATAAGAAAAGTATTTTTTGCATTTATTCCGAAACAAAAAGCAGAGGCATTCCTGAAAATTTGTTCTCTGACCTATCAGACATTTGCAAATTTTCTTACGGGGCAGTGTGTAGAAGCTGTGATTCTCGGAAGTATGTTTGTCGTTACACTCAGTATTTTAAAAATGCCATATGCACTTTTGATCGGAACTTTAATTGCATTTACTGCATTGATTCCGATCTTTGGAGCTTTTATCGGATGTGCAGTGGGTTGCTTTTTGATTTTTATGATAAGTCCTAAGCAAGCAATTTTATTTATTATTGTATTTTTGATTCTTCAGCAGATTGAAGGCAATCTGATTTATCCGCATGTGGTTGGTGGATCAGTTGGACTTCCATCAATCTGGGTGCTTGCTGCTGTTACGATCGGTGGCAATCTTATGGGAATCGTAGGAATGCTTATTTTCATTCCATTAGTTTCGGTTCTGTACACTATTTTCAGGGAATTTGTATATCTTCGTCTGAAGGAAAAAAATATAAAACAAGTGACAAAGACAGTAGTGGAAGAATATACAGCAGAGGAAATTGCTGCTATGGGAAAAAATATAAAAAAGAATAGAGAATAAGAGAAAAACAAAAAGCGGAAAATCTCATTAGATTCAGAGGTTTTCCGCTTTTGAGTGCTTTGCTTTACGAGAGAAACGAAGGAGAGACGCTATTTGAAGTTTTCTTCATAATCGTTTTCTTTTGCTTTTTTCTGTTTTTTGAGTGTTATTTTTTTGAGGCTTTTCTTAATTATAACTACGATAACAGCTATAACTGCTGCACATACGATAAGGATCGGTAATGCACCAAGAATTCCAATGATGAGATTCCTGAAACCGTGACCTACTTTATACAGGTTGTCTCCGAATCGTTCTTTGATTTCTTCAAAGAAGCCTTTCTCACCCGCGTCTGTCATACGTTCGACTTCAAATATCTCCACATGTACTGTGCTGTAATCAATCTGATTGTCCAGAAGTCTAAGTTGACTTTCGTAGCTTTCTATTTCATATCGGATATCGGATAATTTACTTTCAATGGCTAAGAGGTCTTCCATATTTTCTGCTGTAGAAAGCAGCTCCATCAAACGTGCCTGTTCCGTTTCTAAAGCTTTTTTATGACTTTCGACATCTACATACTGAAGTGTCACATCTTCCACGGATTCATTTTCCTGTGTTACATTTCCAAGTTCACCAACGATATCCACAAACTCATTTAACTTGTCTGCCGGAATTCGTATGGTGTAGCTTGCATATCGGGTTGTTGTATAAGAATAACTATTGCCGCTGATAGAAGAATTCTCGACATAGCCACCTAGTTCAGTAGTTTTTGTTTTTAGGCTATTGAGTACAGAATCAAATTCTTTTGTCTGCAAAGAAAGAGAAACCGTTCGGATCAGTTTTCGTCCGTTTTCTACCTGAGCTTCCAGTCCATTTCCGGAAGTGACTCCTGCATCGGCTGTTTCTGCAGGTTCTTCGCAGTATTCGTTTTCTGAATAATCTGTACCGTAGACTGATTCCATGGTTGCACTGTCCTCGGATGCTGACATTGATTTGCTACCACATCCGACAGTCAATAGTGCCATCATAATTGCTGTGAAAAATGCGATTCTTTTCTTAAATTTCATACAAACACCTCCATTCTATCAGTAGGTCTTGAGTGAAGGTTAAAAGGGGAGTAGATTTACTTTACATCGGACAGCTTCTTCTTTCACCCTTGTCCATGTCTCCACGTAAATAGTGTCCATTAAATTCCATATTAATGTCACGGATCTCTTTTTTACCTTCGATATACTCATCGTACATTTCTGAAAGTCTTGCCATGCAACCGTCGCAGCTTGCAGAGATGTTGCCTAAAGATTCTTTTACAATCTGTTTTCTTTCTTCTACAGTTGTGTCCTTTATTAAAATGCTTTTGAATTCCATGATAGTTACCTCTGTTTTTCGTTTAGATTTAATAGCTATTTCTATTAAGAGTATAACATAAAACATGATTAACTGCATAGTTTCTGGAGAATATAAAATGCCTGGGAAAAAGCTCTTTAAAAGTGGGTTTAATTATAAGCTATAATGAGGTATAATAGAAAGAGTTATCATATTAGATTTGAGATTGTTTTCCGTCATCATAAGTGGTAAACAACAAATTGGTATTACTGGAGAGGCGTAGGTATGGCGAAAGTACATGGGGAATCAAAGCTGACTTTTTTGGAGTCGACGAGTATTATCATAGGACACGGCGTGGGATCTGGAATTCTTTCGGTCCCATTCCTTGCATCCAGGAATAACTGGCATGATATCATCTGGATTTCGGCAGTGGCTTATTGCATGAATCTTCTGCTGCATTTTATGATTGCGGAACTGTCTTTGAATAACAATGGCGCGCAGTTTATCAAATGCTTTGAAAATGAGCTGTTTGTGGGAAAGCTGAAGATGGCATGTACATGGCTGGCGTTTGGGCTGCTTGGCTTTTCGGTTGTAGTGAATGTGAGTGGATTTATTACCGGTGCGGCAGCTGTATTTTCTGCATGGTTTCATCTTTCGTCAGTGGCCGGAATGCTGATCTTTTATGTATTGGCGGCAAGTGTAGTCTATATCGGAATGAAACTGGTTGGAATTTGTGAGAAAATTGCAGTGATTTCCATGTTTGGAGTCATAGGGATCCTTTTTGTAGCAACGATGCTTTCAGAGACAACAGAGCTTTCGACAAAGTTCTATTCAAATAACAATATACTGGCACTGTATAGCATGATTGCATTTTCATTATCTGCTGTTATGTCTGTGCCACAGGTTGTGAAAGGTTTAGAAGGAGACGAAAAAGGTATTCGTAAAGCGATTGCAGCAGGCACGGGCTTGAATATGGGACTGATTCTTTTAATCACATTTATGACGCTTCTGGGATGTTCTAATGTGACAGAGAATGGAGCACTGGTGGATCTTTCCGGTCATCTTGGCGGATGGGTCAGCATTATCGGATATGTATTTTCCTTGCTGGCTCTTGCAACATCTTTCTGGGCAAATACACTGAATCTTCGAGATATTGTGAATGAACAGACGAAATGGGGAGAAAAGATCAGCTGGCTTGTAGCTACATTACCTTGTCTTGTGATCGCACTTGTGGGAGTGCAGAGCTTTGTAGGATTTACAAGAATGGCAAGTGTGGTCCAGGTTCTGACAGGAGTAGGAGTGATTGTTGCATACAATCGTTCCAGAAAACGTGCGGGAACCAGCCTGATCTGTGGAAGGCTTGGAAGCCTGCCGTTTCAGATATTAGCAGTAGCAGCGTCGTTGGTAGCATCTGTAGGAGCAGTGCTTACGGTGACAGTGTGAAATTACAAACATATTATTACAAAAGTTGATGGAGAAGGAGATTAGAAAATGCAAGGACAGATTGAAGTGAACAGTAGAATTTTAGAAAGATTTGAATTCAGGGATATTAGACAGGAAGAGGCAGATCAGGCAGTCTTGATTGAGAAAATTTGTTTCCCGCCAAATGAAGCATGTTCTGAGAAACACATGAAGGAGCGAATCGGTGTGACTCCAGAATTGTTTTTAGTTGCGGTAGATAAAACAACTGGGAAGTTAGCAGGATTTTTGAATGGAATTGCAACGGACGAGGAAAAATTCCGAGATGAATTTTTTACAGATGCATCTTTGAATAATCCAAAAGGAAAGAAAGTTATGATCCTTGGCTTAGATGTATTACCGGAGTATCGAGGACAAGGTCTGGCACGAGAGATTGTAAGATGTTATCTGCAAAGAGAAGAAGAAAAGGGAAGAAAAGAAATTGTTCTTACCTGCCTGGATGAAAAAGTAGAGATGTATAAAAGATTTGGGTTTGTAGATCTGGGAATGTCAGATTCTGTCTGGGGTGGAGAAGAATGGCATGAAATGACATATTATCTGAGATAGAAGTAAATAACGGATGATAGTGAAAGCTGTAAAGTCTAATGGAAAATATTTGCCAAAGACTTTACAGCTTTTTTCTAAAAATGTATGATAAGAAAGGAAAATGATAACTGTTCAGAGCCAAGCAAAATTTCAAAAGCAGATATGAAATGCTTGCATTTTTAAGGCTGTTTTTGAAATTTTATTTGGCGGATACGCCACACCGACGAAATGCGTAGCATTTTGGAGGTTGGCTCTGAACAGTTACGGAAAATGAAAAACATGAGATAGGTGAGACAGGAGAAAATATCATGGAGTATTGGGATATTTATGATGCAGAGAAACAGCCGACAGGAAGAAAAATGAAGCGAAATGACTGGTGCTTAAAGGATGGGGAATACCATCTGACAGTGCTTGGAGTTGTGGCAAGACCGGATGGAACATATCTGATCACGAAACGTGTAATGACAAAAGCGTGGGCACCGGGTTGGTGGGAAGTATCCGGCGGTGCAGCGCAGGCAGGAGAGTCTTCTGAGGAAGCAGTATGCCGTGAAGTGAGAGAAGAGACAGGATTAGATATTTCTAATGCAGAAGGCGGATATCTATTTACTTATAAGCGAGAAAATCCGGGCGAGGGTGATAATTATTTTGTTGATGTATATCGCTTTGTGCTTGATATTGATGAGAATGATCTGAAACTTCAGACAGAAGAAACAGATGGATATATGTTCGCAACTAAGGAGGAGATTGAAAACTTTGCCAAGGAGGGAATCTTCCTTCATTATGACAGCATTAAGAGAGTGTTTGAACAGTTACAATAATTTATGGAATGAGGAAAAGTTATGCATTCAGAAAAGAAGAAAAACAGATTTGAAATTGATATGTGCAATGGCTCGATCATGAATAAGCTGATTTCTTTTTCAATTCCGCTGATGATATCTGGAATTCTGCAGCTTGCATTTAACGCAGTGGATATTGTTGTGGTAGGAAGATTCAGTGGAAGTGAGTCACTGGCAGCAGTCGGATCAACCACAGCACTGATCAATGTATTTACGAACCTATTTATAGGAATATCTCTTGGAGCAAATGTGCTTGCAGCCAGGTTCTATGCGGCAGGGCGCGAGAAAGAGATGTCGGAGACGGTGCACACAGCGATTACATTTGCGATTATAAGCGGAGTTGTGATGGCATTAGTTGGATTGTTCTTTTCCAGAGGAGCACTTGAGTTGATGGGAACACCAGATAATGTGATCAATCTTTCGACACTATATATGAAGATCTATTTCCTGGGAATGCCGTTTTTTATGTTATATAATTACGGAGCGGCAATCTTAAGAGCGGTTGGAGATACGAAACGACCACTTTTGTTTTTGATCGTAGCAGGTGTGATTAACGCATGTTTAAATCTTTTACTTGTAATTGCTTTTCATTTAGGAGTAGCGGGCGTTGCAATTGCAACGGTAACAGCACAGTTTGTATCGTGTGTATTGGTATTGCGTTGCCTGTATAAATCAGACAGCAGTTATCAGCTTCGCTTCTCGAAGCTAATGATAAAAAAAGTATATTTAGGACAGATCTTTCAGGTTGGAATTCCGGCAGGAATTCAGAGTACTGTGATCAATTTTTCAAATGTACTTCTGCAGTCATCGGTCAATTCTTTCGGATCCGTGGCGATGGCAGGATATACGGCAGCGAATAACATTTTTGGATTTTTATATGCATCGATCAATGCAGTGACACAGGCATGTATGAGTTTTACAAGCCAGAATTACGGAGTCGGAAAATGGAAACGAATGGACAGAGTCTTAGTTGACTGCCTGATTCTTTCCACAACGATTGCATTAATTCTTGGTGGAGGTGCGTATCTCTTTGGACCGGAGCTTTTGAAGATTTATACTGATGATCCTCAGGTTATCAGCTGTGGTATGGAGATTCTTCTATATACAACAGTTACTTATTTTTTGTGCGGATGGATGGATCTGTTCCCGGGATCTCTTCGTGGAATGGGAAAATCAATTGTGCCGATGATACTTTCCGTAATCGGAACAGTCGGAACGAGAATCGTCTGGATCTTTGGAATATTTCCAAGATTCAGATCATTGAAGATTTTGTTCATTTCCTATCCTGCATCCTGGATCATTACGATCATCCTGCAAGTGATTTGCTTTATTTTTGTTAGAAGAATCGTCTATGCACCGTTGAAAAAACGAGAGGCCATGATATAGTAAAAAAGAAATGCTTTATTTCCCAAAATACAAGAGGGAAGAAAGCATTTCTTTTTTATGTGCGTATTTTGTAAATGATAATTATTGACAAATTCAATATCCTGGAATAAGCTAGTTTTGTAAAACTAATTGATAAAAAATCGCAATAAACTAAAGAGGATGATAAAAAAATGACATTAAAAGAATTAGCGATTGGAAAGAGTGCTGTAATTCGAACGGTTGGAGCTTCCGGTGCGTTACGACAGCATTTTTTGGATATGGGTATGATTCCGGGTGCGGAAGTTACGGTAGTGAAGTTCGCGCCGATGGGAGACCCGATGGAATTGCAGGTGCATGGATATGAGCTGACGCTTCGTCTTGCAGAGGCAGAACAGATTGAAGTTGAGGAAATTAGCGAGAGAACAAACAGCCATTCCCGTGGAGAACGTTTGAAACCAGTAGATCACCCGGGATTTGGAGAAGAAGGAAAGTATCATTCCGAAGAAGATGCGAATCCATTACCGGAGGGAACAGTGCTTACTTATGCCCTGGTAGGAAATCAGAACTGCGGAAAGACAACGCTGTTTAATCAGCTCACAGGAGCAAATCAGCATGTTGGAAACTTCCCGGGAGTAACAGTAGACCGTAAGGATGGAACGATCAAAGGTTATCCGAATACGAATGTGACAGACCTTCCGGGAATATATTCAATGTCTCCATACAGCAGTGAGGAGATTGTTTCAAGAAATTTTGTGCTGGATGAACATCCGAAAGCAATTATCAACATTGTGGATGCAACGAATATTGAGCGAAATCTTTACCTGACAATGCAGTTGCTTGAGATGGATATTCCAATGGTTGTTGCGCTGAATATGATGGATGAGGTGATTGGAAATCATGGCTCTATCGATGTGAATACAATGGAGGCACTGCTTGGAGTTCCGGTTATTCCGATTTCAGCGGCGAAGAATGAAGGTGTGGACGAAGTAATACGTCATGCACTTCATGTGGCGAAATACCAGGAACGTCCGCTGCGTCAGGATTTCTGTGATAAAAGTGATCATGACGGTGCGGTTCACAGATGTATTCATGCGGTGATCCATCTGATTGAAGATCATGCGGAGGAAGCGAAGATTCCGGTGCGTTTTGCTGCGACGAAGGCAATCGAGGGCGATCCGCTGATTTTGGAGCAGTTAAAGCTTGATCAGAATGAGTTGGATATGCTGGAACATATCGTGCAGCAGATGGAGACAGAACGAGAAGTTGACAGAAGTGCGGCAATCGCAGATATGCGTTTTGACTTTATTGAACGTCTCTGTGAGCAGACGGTTGTGAAACCGAAAGAGAGTAAAGAGCGTGTCAGAAGTGAGAAGATAGACAAAATCTTGACAGGAAAATATACAGCGATCCCATGTTTTATCGGAATCATGGTGCTTGTATTTTATCTGACATTTAATGTAATCGGTGCATTTCTGCAAGGAATTCTGGAAATGGGAATTGATCAGTTGTCAAGAATGGCTGAGGCAGGACTGATTGCACTCAATGTAAATGATGCGATTCGAAGTCTTGTGATCGACGGAATCTTTACAGGAGTAGGAAGCGTGCTTAGTTTTCTTCCGATTATCGTTACTTTGTTCTTCTTCCTCTCTATGATGGAAGATAGCGGTTATATTGCACGTGTTGCATTTGTGATGGATAAACTGCTTCGTAAGATTGGTCTTTCCGGTCGAAGCATTGTGCCGATGTTGATTGGATTCGGATGTACGGTTCCGGCAGTTATGGCAACAAGAACATTGACCAGTGAAAGAGACCGTAAGATGACGATCCTTCTGACACCGTTCATGAGCTGTACTGCGAAACTTCCGATTTATGCATTCTTTGTAAGTACATTTTTCCCGGGTAACGGTGGACTGATTATGTCAGGTCTGTACGTGCTTGGAATTGTAGTTGGAATTTTAATCGCATTCTTTTATCGAGGAACGTTGTTTAAAGGAGAACCGGTACCATTTGTTATGGAACTTCCGAATTATCGTCTTCCGGGGGCGAAGAATGTGGCACAGCTCCTTTGGGAGAAGGCGAAAGACTTCTTGCAGAAAGCATTTACCGTCATTCTTATGGCAACGATCGTCGTATGGTTCTTGCAGAGTTTCGACTTGCATCTGAACCTTGTGGAGGATTCAGCAGATAGTATTCTTGCCATGATTGCAGGTGCACTTGTTCCAATCCTTCGTCCGCTTGGACTGGGAGACTGGAGAATCTGTACAGCACTGATCAGTGGATTTATGGCGAAAGAAAGTGTAGTATCAACACTTGAGGTATTGTTTGGTGGAGGAATTGCTTCTGTACTGACTCCTCTGTCAGCCGGTGTCCTGCTTGTATTCAGTCTGCTCTACACACCATGTGTTGCAGCAGTTGCATCCGTAAAGCGCGAGCTTGGTGCAAAATGGGCTGTCGGAATGGTGTTCTGGCAGTGCTTGATCGCATGGATCGTTGCGATCATCACAAGAGGAATCGGAATGTTGCTTTTCTAATGGGGAAAGCTGTTACTGTGAACAGTAACACAGTAACGAAATGTCTTGGAATAAATGATAAAATTTATTGACAAAACAGAATTCATTCGTTATAGTAAAAAACGATGTATCAATAAGGTGGTTGTTCATGAGACGAACCGAGCCGAAAGATGAATTGAATATATTCCGTGAGGGAGTAGTTCGCATGAAAATGTGATTTGTCAACATACCGGTGAGAATGAGTTTTAAAAGATCACCTGGCAAATCTTAAAGAATGAGACTCATGTATGTTTTAAATAAGAGGATAAGCTTGTTATATCAAGTAGCGGTTCTTTTATCATAGAACATACGTGAGTCTCTTTGTTTTTATATATTTAGGAAAGTTCTTTCCTAATATATAAAAACGCTCCGCTAGGGATGCGCACTGCAATTGTAGCGGAACAGATACAGAAGAAAAAAGAAAAGAGGAAAAATCATGGTACTATTTATTGAGTTACTTCTGATGGGAGTCGGGCTTGCGATGGATGCATTCGCAGTGTCCGTCTGTAAGGGCCTTGGAATGAAGAAGCTGAATAAAAAACAGGCGGTGGTGATCGGATTGTATTTTGGAGGGTTTCAGGCATTAATGCCGCTTGTGGGGTGGATTCTTGGAATTCAGTTCCAAAAGTATATTACAAGTATTGATCACTGGATCGCATTTATTCTGCTTGGCTTTATCGGTGGGAAAATGATTCTGGAGGCAGTAAAAGAATGGAACGAAGAAGATATTGTTGAAGTAAAAGATCAGCCGTTGGATCATAGAAATATGTTTGTACTTGCCGTTGCGACGAGTATCGATGCGCTGGCAGTTGGGATTACATTTGCATTTTTGGACACACCGATTCTTGAGGCAATTACGATCATCGGAATTACGACAATGATTATTTCTATTGCTGGTGTAGTGATTGGAAATTATTTCGGTGGGAAATATAAACATAAGGCAGAACTGATTGGTGGAATCATCCTGGTGCTTTTAGGGATAAGAATATTGATTCAGCATCTGTCTGGATTAGCATAAAATTGATCAGATATGACATAAAAGAAAGGAAATAAAAGATGAGTGATTTGTTTCAAAGTGTGCCATTTGCAGTGGTACTTTTAATTATTGGATTTGTGTTTCTTGTAAAAGGTGCAGATGCATTTGTTGAGGGGTGTAGCAGTATCGCAAGACGGTATCATGTTCCGTCACTGATCATCGGAATGACGATTGTGGCGATGGGGACGAGCCTTCCGGAGACTGCGGTCAGTGTGACGGCAGCAGTTACGGGAAACAATGCACTTGCAGTCAGTAATGCGGTAGGATCTAATATTTTCAATCTCATGGTTGTAGTCGGAGCCTGTACGCTTTTTACTTCCGTGGCAGTTCAGATTAATACGTTAAAGATTGATTTCCCAATCTCTATTCTGTGTGCGATATTGCTTCTGATTCTTGGTGCAGCCGGGATGTCACTGGGACATATAGATGGAGTTGTATTTATTATCTTATTCCTGTCGTTTATCCTCTACATGATCCGCTCAGCACAGGCATCTCGTGAGAAAAATGTGGAGCCTGGAGTGGAAGAGGAAGAGTATCTTCTGGAAGCAGAGGAGATTCAGGAAATGTCTATGGGAAAGAGTGTGATTTACATTATTCTCGGTGCAGTAGCGATTGCGGTCGGAAGTGATTGGGTAGTAGACGGTGCCTGTACAGTTGCGGCGGCAATTGGAATCAGTCAGACTCTGATCGGTCTTACTGTAGTTGCATTTGGAACAAGCCTTCCGGAGCTGGTTACATCGATTGTAGCAGCAAGAAAAGGCGAGGTGGATATGGCACTTGGAAATGTGATCGGTTCCAATATCTTTAATATTCTCATGGTGCTTGGTATCGCGGCAGCAATTTCACCGGTTGCATTTTTGACAGAAAATATCATTGATATTGCAGTGCTGATCGTGTTCAGTGTTCTCGGATGGATCATGGCGTGGACGAAAAAGGAACTTAATAGAAAAGAAGGTATTATCATGTTGCTCCTTTATGCAGTGTATGTTGTGTACATTTGTATGAGATAGTCGGAAATATTTTCAAAACAAAAAGACGGATGATGTAAAAGACAAGAAAGCCTTGCCTTGCTACACCATCCGTTTTCTATTTTATTTTCCGATGATTAATGCAAAATAGCCCCAGTCCCAGAGGAGTGATTCAAAACTATTTTCCAGATATTCATAAATATCAGCTGTTTCATATCCAGTCATTCGAGTGATGATCACGAGATATTGTCTTAAAGTTTCATAAGAAATCTTGGACAAATTTGTATCTGCGCCGTCCAGTAACCATCTTAAGAAAATGCTGTGGCGGAACGCTGCGTATTCAAGAGCAATCCACTGCATCTGCACAAGTACATTTTCAAGATCACTGTCAGGAAGCAGAAGATCGGAGAAAATCTCGTTGCGCAGGAAATTGCGAAGCAGTGGTTCGTAAGGGCTCAAGTATTGTGTGAATTGTTCCCATTGTTCCAGTAAAGTGGATTCGTAAGCTTTAGTATCATCAGGATTTCCAGTACTGTCCGAAAGGGCTTCCGATATTTCTTCCGCCAAAGCAAGAATTGGATTCAGCGTATCCTGATAGAGTCCTTCTTTTTGATAGTTCACGGAAAGATCTTGTAACAGTTCGTTACATTCGTTGATCAGATCCAGAGGTGGAAGTTCAACCTCTGCAATTGCATTTCCAAGCTCTTTTACTGTGCTGTCAGAAAAATAATCTTCCAACAGTTCTTTTGTCAGCGGCTGATGCTGGTATAATTCCTGAAGAATATAGAAGCTTTCCAAAAGTTCCTCTTCAATTGTTCTGGAAGAATCATCTAAAAGAATGAGTAGTTTTTCACGCAAGAGGAAAAGGACAGAAGTATCTGTATCGCCAGTATCGGACAAAGTGTCTGATACATTTGGGAAATGCAGAGACTTCTGTTTGTTCCACAGGTCAATTACTGCAGGGCAGCAAGGCATCAGCATCTTCTCAGTATGTGTCGGAAATCGATGCTCCTCTCGTGGAAATGTAGTGCATGTTTCTGATAGGACTTTGTCGCCGTAAGCAACAACAAGGCGGCAGAGCTTCTCAGAGTTAAGGAATGGACAGCGATGATCACTGTCCAAGCCTATCACACGCTGTCCATCTTTTTTAATCGTATAAGCGCTTAAATTTTTCTTTTGTTCAGGTACGGTTTCCGGAGCCTGGAGTTTCTTCCATTTACGGTTCGTATCTGCATCGACGCCAATCTTCCATTCCTGGCAGCAGGTGATCGGACAGCGGTCGGCGATGCAGGTGAACTTAGAATAATAATCGGGTATTAAATAATTAATTTCTGTCATCACGGTCATGGAATTCTGTATGCTGCCCAACATATTTGTATGCCGGACGGATGATCTTACCGGCATTTAACAGTTCTTCCAGACGATGTGCACTCCATCCTGTGATACGTGCAATCGCGAAGATCGGCGTGAAAAGCTCTTCCGGAATATTCAGCATTGTATAAACAAATCCGCTGTAGAAGTCAACATTTGCACAAACCGGTTTCAGCATCTTTCTGTGTGTCATGATCTCTTCTCCGGCGATTCGTTCTACACGGTCATAAAGAGCAAATTCTTCATCAAGACCCTTTTCGGAAGCAAGCTTTTGCGCATAACTCTTCAGGATTTTTTCTCTTGGATCGGAAATCGTATAGACGGCATGTCCCATTCCATAGATCAGTCCGGTCTTATCAAAGGCTTTTTTATCAAGGATCAGGCGGAGATACTCACGAATCTCATCTTCGTTAGTCCAGTCTTTGACAGACTTCTTAATATTATCGAACATCCCCTGTGCTTTCAAGTTCGCACCACCATGGCGTGGTCCTTTTAGAGAACCGATGGAAGCAGCGATTGCAGAATAAGTATCTGTTCCTGAAGAAGTAACAACGTGAGTAGTGAAAGTAGAGTTGTTACCACCACCATGCTCTGCATGAAGAATCAGTGCAACATCAAGTACTTTAGCCTCGAGTTCTGTATATTGTCCGTCTGGACGAAGCATATACAGAATATTCTCTGCAAGAGAACGGCCTTTCTCTGGATTACGGATCAGAAGAGTCTCATCTTTACGGAAATGTCTGTATGCATGATAAGAATATACTGCGATCAGAGGAAGCTTTGCAATCAGTTCAAGAGACTGGCGCAGTGCATTCTCTACGGAAATGTCTTCCGGGTTCTCATCATATGTATATAAAGTAAGAACACAGCGCTGAAGTGAGTTCATGATGTTAGGGCTTGAGGCTTTCATGACAACGTCACGAACAAAACGTCCGGTTAAATCTTCAAGTTCAAATAAAACGTTCAGGAAATGTTCCAGTTCATCTTCTTTTGGAAGACGTCCAAAGAGTAGAAGGAAAGTTGTCTCCTCAAATCCAAATCGTTTGCCCTGTAAACCGTTTACAAGATCTTTTACGTTGATTCCCTGATAGTAAAGTCCACCTTCGGCAGGAATCTTACGTCCATTTATAACATCGAAACCACAGACATCGGATACTTCAGTCAGTCCGGTAAGAACTCCTCGTCCAGTCGAATCACGAAGTCCGCGCTTTACATCATATTCTTCATAAAGATTCGGGTCGATGCGGTGTCCTTTCAAAAGAGTTTTCTCTAAATAGTCCATTTCACTGCGCAGATCGTCAGTGTTTGCAATTAATATATCATTTGAATTCATAGTTTTCGTCCTCACAATACATATACGTTTTCTAGTGTCTTGATAATGCATGTTAATGTAATTATAAACAGTTGAGATAGAATTTGCAAGAAATATATATGTATTCTTGCAAAAACATGAAAAAAATCAAGAAAAGTACGCATAAAACAGAATAAAATGAATATTGAATTGTTAGATAACTCAAAAATAAGAATGCTTAAATGAATTTTCTGAATCGTCAGAAAGAAAATGATGTGGCTGTAGTCATACCAGATGCCAAAGTGCAAATCTATTGTAAAAATACAAAAATATGGAGAGATATTTTATTATAAAGTGCTGAAAAATAGGAGAAACAGGTGCATTTATTGACGCATAATAATAAGAAGAGTATAATGTTAAAAAGATAACAATAGGTTGGTATAACCAATTAAAAGAAGGAGGGGGATAATTATGTTATTCCAAATTTATGGCGATGGTGCCGGCTGGCAGCTGTTAGGGTGGGTACTGGTGTTTGCCGGACTTGTTCTTGCAAATGAATTCGCAAGACGTACAAAAATCGGTGGACTAATCTGTTTTGGAGCTATTCCGGCTATACTTACAGTGTATTTCATCGCAATCTATATCTGTGCAGCAAATGGTGCAGAATGGGCACTGAATAACGATACTTATGTACATATGACAAGCTGGTTCCATTATGCAAAATTGTATGCTGCAACAGCAGGGTGTATTGGTTTTATGATGCTGAAATACAAATGGGGAATTGGTAAGACAGAATGGTTCAAAGTATTCCCGTTTGCAATCGTTGCAATCAATATTCTGATTGCAGTAGTAAGTGATTTTGAATCAGGTATCCGTGGATTCATGGCAATGAAAGAATTCGGTGACCGCTGGTGGCTGTCTTCAGAAAATGTATGGCTCTACGGAGGATGGTGGAACTGGGTGAACGGAATTGCCGGAATCCTGAATATCTTCTGTATGACAGGATGGTGGGGAATCTACACATCCAAGAAACATGATGATATGCTTTGGCCGGATATGACATGGTGCTTCATTATTGCATATGATCTGTGGAATTTTGAGTACACATACAATAACCTGACAACACATGCATTCTACTGTGGTGTTGCATTACTTCTTGCTCCGACATTTGCAAATATGTTCTGGAACAAGGGTGGCTGGATCCAGAACCGCGCGAATACACTGGCACTGTGGTGTATGTTTGCTCAGGTATTCCCATTATTCCAGGATGCAAGCCGTTTCTCAGTAATTCCGGCTCTGTATTCTGACGGATTCATGGATGCAGCAGTAAGACCGACAAGTGCTAATCCAACCATGCAGGGTGTGATCGCGGTAATTGCACTTGCAGCGAATGTGATCTGTCTGGCTGCAATTATTAAGAGAGCAAAACAGCAGAAGAAGAATCCTTATAAGAATGAGATCTTTACAGATCAGAAGGATTATAAGGAAGCAATGGCGAGAGCTGAAGTTTAAATTTGTATTTGTCTGTCTGATTCTCCATATTGAAGCAAAGGATTTGGTGGTGAATAAGGCCGCAAGAATGATGCTATATTGCATCGGACACCGGCCCGCTCTACCTCATCCCCTTGAAAGTATGTAACGTAAGAGCCAGAACAGTTACCGTGAGTGGTGCCTGTCTGGCTCTTACTAACATACTGAACAAGGTGTATTCGGAACGCTCCTGCCTTACATGTGTCCTCAACAATATAGCACCATCCTTGCTTCGTTATTCCAAACAGATTTGTTTGCTCAACGGGACGAATCTGAAAGACTTCATACAAGTTTTGATTTGATGCACGTAAACGAGAAGATAGACTCAGGTTCAGTCCACATCACGCCCTCATCCAACAAAAGTTTTTGCTTCATTACTCAGAATTCAAACGTCTAAATACAAATTTACAATTCATAGTATATCTGATGTTCTCCGTTGATGCAGTCCTGCATGGAGGTTCGGATCCAGGTGACGGCGCCTTGGGTGTCTCGGTCGCGGATATAGGTCCAGGTCTTATAATTGCTTCGATATAATTCTTCTATCCCATAGAGTTCACAATAACGTTCCCACATATTAAAAATCGGTGCTCGGAAAGACTGGAAAATAAGTGGAATCAATGTATTTCCGGAAATCAGGGCAAACTCGTGTTGGAATTCGTAAGCAGCTTCAATGGCAGTGGTGACATCCTGTGCATCACGGATCTGATTAACGAATTCGAGGAGGCGCTGGATGTTTTTGTCGCTGATCGTGTCGATGGCGAGCTGTGCAGCAAGTGTATCAAGCGCAATGCGGACTTCGAAGATGGAACGAATCTCCTGATCACGCATGCGTCCGCCGTTGTAATTCATGATCGCGATCAATGTATCCAAAGTTCCTTTTCTTCGGAAATCTGCTACATAAGTTCCACTGCGGGGTTTTACGGTAAGAAATCCTTTCTTTTCCAGCTCACTGATCCCGCTGTTGACAACCGCACGGCTGACCTGCATCATTTCAGCAAGCTGGCGTTCCGGTGGAAGTTTCTCTCCGACCTGTAGCTTGCCGGAAAGAATCAGATGTTCTAATTGTTCAATAAACAGATCCCTCAGGGAAGGGGAACTGATCTTCTGAAATTCCATAATAAATTCTCCGTTTCGTAAGCGTTATCTTCAAAAAGTGTGTTTTGATGAGATGAAAATGTTGAAAATCTCATGAAAATTAACCTTCGTTGTTGATAAGTTTATTATAGGAAAAACAGGCTGTGGATTCAACAGTAAATGTACCGTAAGGAATTCTTGAAATACAAGAAGATTGTGGTATTATAGTTAGAGTAAATTGTGCGAGTATATCAGATATGAGAGGAACAATCATGGTAAAGATAGATTTGATTACAGGTTTTCTGGGAGCGGGAAAGACAACATTTATAAAAGAGTATGCATCTTACCTGCTTCGTCAGGGTCTGAATATTGGAATTCTGGAAAATGATTTCGGTGCGGTGAATGTGGATATGATGCTTCTTCAGGAGCTGCAGGGAGAGAAATGTGAACTGGAAATGATTTCCGGAGGGTGTGATAAAGAGACACACCGCAGACGATTCAAGACAAAGCTGATCTCTATGGCAATGTGTGGATATGACAGAGTAATCGTGGAGCCGTCGGGAATCTATGACGTGGATGAATTTTTTGATGGATTAAGAGAAGAACCTCTGGATCGGTGGTACGAAATCGGAAGTGTGATCACAATCGTAGATGCGGGACTGGAAGAAAATCTGTCAGATCAGGCGGAATATTTGCTGGGATCTGAGGCGGCGGATGCGGGTGTGATCGTGCTGAGCAGGCTGGATAAGGACAATGCTTGTGAAGAACAGGAAAACAGAATTATTTCACATGTCAATCGTTCTCTTGAACGCATTGGATGTACCAGAAGAATTGAAAAAGAAGTGATCGCAAAAGACTGGGATATGCTGACAGAGGAAGATTTTGCACAGATTCAGAACAGCAGCTATCAGATTGAGTCGTTTCGCAGACCGGAAGGTACAGAAAAGGATGGATTCCAGACCTTATATTTTATGAATCTGAATCGGACAGAAGAAGAACTGGTTCCGGCTGTGAAAAAGCTGTTTGGTAAACGTGGATGCACAGATGATTCTGAAAAAGAAAACAATAAAAATCTTAATGATATCGGAAGAGTGTTCCGTGTAAAAGGATTTATGAAGAATCAATCCGGTGACTGGATGGAGCTGAATGCGACAACACAGAAGATGACAGTTAATCCAATCAAAGAAGGACAGGAGATTCTGATCGTGATCGGTGAGGATTTGAAAGAAGACAAGGTTCGTGAGTGCTTGGAAGATGAATGCACTGAGGGAGCGGAAAATGAGTGAAATTCAATTGCCGGAAGCATTTCAGAAACTAGGAGAAGTGCTGGAACAGGGACAGTTCGAACTGCTTTTTACAGAAGAAAAACTGCGGCTGGTTTATTTGATGAACGATGCGGTAGAGAGCTTTCTTGTCTTTGAAAATGCAAGGATGACAGGGCAATATAGAGAGGATTATGAAGGTGAACTAGAAGCGGAGTTAAGTGTAACAGAAGAACCGGAGGAGTCCTATGTCCTTGTAGTTCATCAGGGTGAGACTGTGGTTACGATTTTTTTTGAGGATTTAAGTGAAGAAGTACACTTATATGACTATGGAGAAATCGGACATTTCTGGGTGAAAGGTGCGGAATATCTGCGTCAGATAGAATATAAGATTGCAATCGTACGGGATAAACTGGATTATCTGGGAGCAAAATACTGTAATCAGACGGAGCGGAAACTAGCTGTACTGGCAGACTTTCCGCCGCTGAATTATTGCTGTTATCCGGCAGTTTCAGAGCAATATGTAGTTCCAAGGGGAAATCCGTGGGTACCGTCAGCAGAAGCACATCAAGTGATGCAGGAGCTTGCGGCAACAGTAGAAGATAAAAAGTTACTGAGATGTCTAAAGTTTTATCAGAAACATCCATGGAAGCGGAGTGCAAAAAAGATTGCCGGGATGCTGCAGGAAAAGCGTCATGCAGAAGTCACAGATCTTTTGATGGAAGAACTGAAGATGGCAGCAGCAAATTACCCGAGAAGAAAATTCACAGATGAGGAAGAAAATCAGAATCGTAAGACTGAGAAGAGAGCATCAGAGCGGAAACGAGAGTTAGAAGAACAGGGATTTCGGATAAATATATTTCGTGAGGAACCATTTATTGCATCAAGAGATTCACTCCAATACAAAATCAGTCTGATGATCTGGGAAAAGAAAGGAAAAAAACGAAAAGTTCAGATAGAAGAATTTTCTGCTGACCGGAGAGGATAAGTATGGAACCATTTTATTATAGTAAGATGAATAAGATGCAGCAGGCGGCGTATCATGCAATCTGTCAGGGCATCTTGCAGATGGAGAAGGAGATTCAGGTACCGCGTATGAGCGGAGAAGAACTGTATAATGTATTCTTCCAGATGCGCCTGGATCATCCGGAGATTTTCTGGGCAACGGGATTTAAGTATCGTTATTATCAGGAATCGCCGAACATTCAGTTTCTACCGGAATATTTGTTTGACCGGGCGAAGGTGAAAGAACATCAGAAGGCAATGAAATCCAGAGTAGAGAAACTTGCACGACTGGCGCAGAAATTATCAGAATCAGAGAAAGAAAAATACATTCATGATTTCATTTGCGAAAATGTAAAATATGATAAATTGAAGAAACCTTATTCTCATGAGATCATCGGTCCGTTGGGACAGGGTGTCGGAGTCTGTGAAGGAATTGCAAAAGCGGTAAAAGTGCTGTGTGACGAGCTTGGAGTCTGGTGTATGATCGCTATTTGCGGAAATAATCCGGATAAGGGAATCAAATACCGTCATACATGGAATATCGTGCGAATTAATGGGAAATATTATCATTTAGATGCGACATTTGATAATACACTTACAAGAAACTGTACGATCGGAGAAGAAATCCGTTATGATTATTTCAACCTGGAAGATAAATCAATTTTCCGGGATCATGAGCCTTTGATCGCTCCGGCTATGAAGTGTATGGACGGAGATCATTTCTATTATAAAGAAAAGAAACTGTCTTTTACAAAACCGGAAGAAGTTTACAAAAGAGCACTTCAGATGGCAAAGAAGGGAAGAATTCTGACTTTTCATTGGCGTGGAGGTTATCTGACAAAAACAGTTCTGGAAGAATTACTTGATCTGATTGAAAAAGCAGGTGCAGAGAAAGGAAAAAAACCAAGAATCAGTCTCAACTGGCCACAGGCAGTAATTCGTTTTGGTTATGTTGATGCAGATATAGCAGGAAGTGGTGTAGCAGAAGAAGTGAAAATAGAAGAAGCGAATGAAGGTGAGATGCATTCAGACTAAAATACATATCTTATACATGTTTCAGACTGTGATTGGCATCAGAGTGATAGTTGAGAATTTACAAGAAAAAGTCAGTGTGATAGAATAGGATTGAACCGTGAAAGTTGTTGATATCTGTAGGATATAAGCGGGAGAAGAAACAACTTTCAAAAACCAAAGATGGTGACAAAAGAGAGGTTAAACAGATGATAATTGTAAAAACATACAGAGGACATATTCGTAACTGGGAAGAGCTTTGTGAGAGACTTGGAATTGATCTTACACTTTCCAGAGAAGAAAGAGAACATGAGATTTTGATCAAGGCATATCAGACATGGGGATGCGAGATGGCAGATCATATGCACGGAATGTTTGCATTTGCCTTATGGGATGAGGAAGAGCAGAAGCTTTTCTGTCTGAGAGATCAGTTTGGAACAAAACCATTCTATTACTATGAGACAGAAGACGGAGAGCTTCTTTATGGAACGATGATCCGTGATATTATCGATCGGCCGGGATTTAAGAAAGAACTGAATGAAGAGATGCTTCAGTTGTATTTAAGTCTGACCTATGTTGCCGGAGAGAATACATTTTTCCGTGGACTGAAAAAGCTGTTGCCGGGACGCTATCTGATCTGGCAGGATGGAAAGCTTGAGATTCACAGATACTGGAAACCGGAATTTCATCCGGATGAAAGCAAGACCCTGGAAGACTGGGCAGATGAGATTCATAACACTCTGAAAGAAATCATGCCAGAGGTAAAGACCGCGGATGAAAAAGTAGAATCATTCCTGTCTGGTGGAGTTGATTCTTCCTATGTGCTTGCAATGTCTGACGCAGAGCAGGCGGATTCCTGTGGTTATGAAGAGGAAAGATTTGATGAATCTGTACTTGCAGAGAAGACAGCACAGCTTCTTGGAAGAACATTCTCCAGAAGTATCATTACACCGGAGCAGTTCTTTGATATTGTACCTTATGTTATGTACAATATGGAGCAACCACTTGGAGATGCATCTGCGATTGTATTTACACTTGGATGTAATGCGACAGCAGAACATACGAAGATCTGTTATTCCGGAGAGGGTTCTGACGAATTCTTTGGTGGTTATAACATGTATAGAAATGCCGAACGTTATGGCGAGAATCTGAAGAATTTTTATGTTGGAAATACCAATATAATGAAAGAAGACGAGAAGCAGAAGATTCTTAAGAAATACGATCCGGACGTACTGCCAATTGAACTTGCACGAGGAATCTACGAGGAGACAGAAGGTCTTGATCCGTTGACAAAGATGTCTGATGTAGATATTCAGATCTGGCTGGAAGGTGATATTTACCTGAATGTTGATAAGATGAGTACAGCAGCCGGACTTGAGATCCGTATGCCATTGACAGATAGAAGAATTTTTGATATCGCATCTCGTATGCCATCTCGCTTTAAAGTAAATGAAGAGCAGAATAAGGTGGCATTCCGTACAGCAGCTGCGAAGGTACTTCCGGAAGAAATTGCATTCCGTAAGAAGTTAGGATTCATTGTACCAATCCGTATCTGGATGGCTGATGAGAGATACAATCAGGACGTTCAGCGCCTCTTCCACAGTGATATTGCAGAAAAATTCTTTGATGTAGATGCAATCAATGCGATTTTTGATGAGTATGTTGGAGGAAATTCTGATAACTGGAGAAAAGTATGGACAATCTATACGTTCCTTGTATGGTATGAAGAGTACTTTGTGAAGAGATAATAAAAAGACTATGTATTAAGAATTTAAACATTTTTAAGTGATGGGGTGGAAGCATAAAAAGCTTTGCCCCTTTTTGTTATCCCATTTGATTATCCGGGATATCCACGAAAAAGAGACAAAAGAAAATCCACCGTATGCACCTACGCTATACAGTGGATCTTCACTTAATTATTCCATCCATTGGAATATTCCTCCTTATTTACTTGATATCTATCTGAAACTATTATCTCAAATAGTGATTTTATATTTTATTTCATTTAATTATCCCATTGGAATATCCTTCTTTCGATTCTTCTTTTATCTATTTTGGATTTTAACTTATCGTCCCATTGGAATTTACCTCTTTCAATTTATTTGTTTGATGATTTAATGAACTATCCCATTGGATTCTACCTCTCTTTCTTTAAATATCGTTTCCGTTTTTTAAATTACTCTTTCTGGTGGTCTGTACCTCTTTCTTTAGATTTTTAAGGATTTAATCTACCTTCCCATTGGACTATACCTCTGTTTCTTTAAAATTAATTTTAATGAAAGGATTAAGTGTCTGGTGGTTTGTCCTCCTTTTTTGTTTTTTTATTTCGTTTCCTTTTGTTGATTCTATATTAACTCACAGATTGGCATTTGTCAATAGGAAATCAGAAAAATATTAAAAATAATTGAAATATACAGAAAATAATAAATAAAACACAAAAGATACAGGCTATTAAATGCGAATATAAAGTGAAATGTAAATTGCTTTAGACAGAAAAGTGGACGCAATCTATGAAAGCATGGTATGATACTAAGAAAAGAGTTGCCAGCTGCACATAGAACGAACAGCAACAGAATGCAATGCTACAGGCCCTTGCAACGGGCGGGAAATGGAGAGAGAAAATTGAGTAAAGAGTCAAGAACCAGCTGTGAAACATGCACTTATTATATTTATGATGAGGAGTATGAGTGTTATCTCTGTGATAAGAATATGGATGAGGATGATTACATTCGTTTGATGACAAATCAGCACTATCAATGTCCATATTATCGGAATGGAGATGATTATCTTGTTGTTAGAAAACAGCTGTAGAATCATAGAAAAAGCAAGGAAGTACAAAACCAAAAGAAAGAATAAGAAGAAAAGCGGGAGAATCGTTGGATCAGATTCTCCCGTTTTTTAAGAAAGACCTTTGTGCAAGCACCGGTGGTTTCAGACCGTTTGACCCTGGTATCATTAAATTGTTCTCAATACTTTTAAGAGCCGATTATTGTCTTCTGGTTTCATAATGCAGAAGCGGATGAATTCGCCATCCAGACATTGGAAAGAAGAGCAGTCGCGGATCATAAGTCCTTCTTTTATACAAGCTTCGAATACATCGAAAGAAGTTACTTCTGGCTTTAAAATCTTCACAAGGATAAAGTTCCCATATGGAAAATAAACCTTGAAAGAAGACATCTTTTTTAATTCAAGAAACATTCGGTCACGTTCCGCCAGGATTAATGAGCGTGTCTGACGGATGTAGGAAGTGTCTTTGAACATCTGCTCGCCGGCATATGCTCCAAGGCTGTTTAAGGACCATGGAATCTGCTTTTCTTTCATCTGAGATAAGAATTCTTTATTTCCGGTAATGCCGTATCCAAAACGCATTCCCGGAGCTGCATAGAATTTTGATACACCGCGCAGTACCATGAGATTAGAGAATTCTTTCGTGTATGGAACAGCGGTTACTTCCTGAACGGAAGGTGCAAATTCTACATACGTTTCATCAATCATGACAAAGATATCGCGGTTTGCACAGAAGGAAAGCAATGCACGCATTTCATCTTTTAAGATGGCAGAAGAAGTCGGATTGTTCGGATTGCAGAGAATCAGAAAATCATATCCATTTAACAAAGTCCGGCAAAGATCTTCTACATCTAATTCAAAATCTTCCGCTTCCTGAAGATGATAATAGTCCTGTGTACTTCCGGAGAAAGAAAGTTCTCTGGAGTATTCAGAATAGGTTGGACCAAGAATCAGAGTGCGTTTCGGTGCTCTTGTTTCAATCAAAAGTGAAATCAGTTCGCTTGAACCGTTGCCCGGCAGAATAAAATCAGCAGGAACATCGCAGTACTCAGCGATTGTGTTGCGAAGCGATTTATAATCTCGGTCAGGATAAGAAGAAAAGAGGTCCACATGAGCCGCAACAGCTTCCTTAACAGAAGGGGAAAGTCTGAGTGGATTTACATTTCCGGCAAAGTTTGTAATACTGTTTTGATCAAGATGATAATATTCGCTGATCTTTTCAATGTCACTTCCGTGAAAAACTGGTTTTGTATTCGTCATAGGCGTCTCCTCCTTAGTAGGTTTCAAATAAAATTCCAAGCGTATTTGGTCCACAATGGCTGGAAATCGTACAGCTTGCTTTCGTTATATGGATTTCATCAAAATGCATGGTTTCTTCAAGCGTATTCTTAACAAGTTCAATGTATTCAGGGGCGATTCCTGAGTGCGTGATAAAGATCAGAGATGGATCGATATCCGGATAAGCAGCAAGTTTGTCTTTTACATATTTCACAAGAACTTTATCAAGCGTTCCACGATATTTCTTTCCTACATTCATACTGCCATCTGCTGTGCTGACTTCGATACACGGCTTTAATTTCAAAACATTTGCTCCGAGAGCAGCGAGGGTAGAACAGCGTCCACCTGCATGGAGAAATGTTAATGTATCCAGGATAAAGCTGGCATGGCAATGTTTTGTGCGCTCACGAAGGGCTTTGGCAATATCTGCCGCTTTCATTCCCTGCTCGATCATCTGACCGGCATCTGTTACAAGAAGTCCGGTTCCGGTGGAAAGAGAACAACTGTCAATCACATGAACATGCCCGAGCTCTTCAGCAGCAATACAGCAGTTTTGATGAGCACTGGAAAGTGAGCTGCCAAGATTGATATGGATCACTTCATAGCCTTCATCGACCCATGGTTTAAAATGTTCAATATATTCCGCAACATTGACGGCGGCTGTTTTTGGAAGGATTTTTTCATCGTAATATTTCTGATAAATTTCTTCCGGTGTAATGTCAATGCCGTCCTTATAATCTTTTCCATCCAGAATGATGTGGAGTGGAAAATAGTGTACATGATAACGTTCTTTTAGTTCCTGATCCAGGTCACAGGTACTGTCGGCACTTAAAATGATCTTATTTGTAACAGAATCAGTCATAGTTCTCCTCCTAAATTAGTTCAACAACTTGAATTGTATGGCTAGTATGTATTTATACTGCATAATGTGTACACAAATTATAACATATTTTTCACATAGAGTATAGTTTTTGTATTCAAAAAACAAAAAATGCAAAGAATGTTGGAAGCTTTTATTGACATATATAGATAATCGATATATAATCAAACTAAGATATATAGATAACCGATATATTTACTGCAAGATGAGTTTCATTTCGCAAGGAGAATGTTAAGAAGTGTGCGGTTAACGTAAAATCAGAAGGAGGAATTTATAAGTAACTAAATATATTGCTTAATATGGTTAAATGTGTTTAAATGTACCTATGGAGGTATTATTATGAACACGTCAAATATCACGAATTATAAACCAAAAGATTTTGCTGAATTAATAGGTGTTTCTGTGAAAACATTACAGCGTTGGGACAGGGAAGGAATTCTAGAAGCAAATCGGACTCCAACTGATAGGCGTTATTATACTTACGACCAATATCTTCAATTTAAAGGCATAAAAACCCAAAATGATATACGCCAAGTAGTTATTTATGCAAGAGTTTCTACAAAGAATCAAAAGGATGATTTACAGAATCAAGTATCGTTTTTACGTCAATTCTGTAATGCCAGAGGCATTATTGTAGACCAATGTATTGAAGAATATGGAAGTGGTCTGAATTACAATCGTAAGAAGTGGAATAAATTATTGGATGAAGTAATGGAACAAAAAATCAAAACCATAATCATAACGCACAAAGATAGATTTATCAGATTTGGCTATGATTGGTTTGAAAAATTCTGCATGAAGTTTAATACGACCATAGTGATAGTAAACAATGAAGAACTATCACCACAAGAAGAACTCGTGCAGGATATTGTTTCTATTCTTCATGTGTTCTCCTGCAGGTTGTATGGACTCCGTAAGTATAAAAAACAAATAGAGAGGGATGAAGAAATTGTTAAAGAGCTTCAAGACGGAAATCAATCCCACACCGGAGCAGAAAATCAGGATTCACAAGACGATAGGCACTTGCCGATATGTCTATAACTTCTACCTTTGTCACAACAAAACCTTGTATGATAAAGGTGAAAAGTTTATGACTGGTAAGAGCTTCAGTGTATGGCTTAACAATGAATACATTCCAAATAATCCTGATAAAGCATGGATTAAGGAAGTGTATTCAAAAGCCGTGAAAAGATCCATCGAAGACGGATGTACTGCTTTTACAAGATTTTTTAAACATCAGAGTGATTTTCCTAAATTTAAAAAGAAAGGTAAATCAGATGTAAAAATGTATTTCGTTAGAAATAATCCAAAGGATTGCGTGTGTGAAAGGCATAGACTTAAGATTCCAACTTTGGGTTGGGTTCGCATCAAAGAGAAAGGATATATTCCAACAACAAAAGAAGGATATGTAATCAAAAGCGGTACAGTTTCAATAAAAGCTGACAGATATTATGTTTCAGTTCTTGTAGAACTGCCAGATAACAAGACAGCTGATAATTCCAATGAAGGAATTGGCATTGACCTTGGATTAAAGGATTTTGCCACTGTTTCTAATGGCAAAACTTATAAGAACATTAACAAATCAGCAAAATTAAAGAAACTTGAAAAACAACTTATTCGAGAACAGAGAAGTCTTTCTCGAAAATATGAAAATTCACAGAAAGGAGAGTCCACTCAAAGAGCGAATATACAAAAACAAAAGCTCAAGGTACAGAAACTTCATCATAGGATAGATAATATCCGCACCGACTACATTAACAAAACAATCGCAGAGATAGTGAAAACCAAACCATCCTACATTACGATTGAAGATTTAAATGTAAAAGGCATGATGAAAAACAGACATCTTTCAAAAGCAGTTGCGTCACAGAAGTTTTATGAGTTTAGAATAAAACTTCAAGCTAAATGCAACGAAAATGGAATTGAACTTCGTGTAGCAGACAGATGGTATCCATCTTCTAAAACCTGCCATTGCTGCAAAAATATCAGGAAAGATTTAAAGCTTTCAGATAGAATTTTCAAATGTGATTGTGGTTATATCGAAGACAGAGATTTCAATGCTGCACTTAATTTGAGAGATGCTATGACTTACGAAGTTGCATAAATAAACGCAAACGTAGGTATGTACCGAAGGCTATTTCGGGAATTTACGACTGTGGAGTGTACAAGAACTTGTGAGTAGATATGATTTCGATCAATCCAAAGCATACACGATAAAGCAGTAAGTAGAACTCGTGAGGGTCTACATTATCTCGGTGTGAGTATATTTAATCACATTTTGAGTGGCAGGAATTGTTATGGCAGTTGACAGAAGTCTGGTATCAGGAAGTACAACAATGTTATTATTAAAGCTTTTATCTGAAAAGGATATGTATGGTTATGAGATGATCGAGACCTTAAGAGAAAAGTCCCAGAATGTGTTTGAATTAAAAGCAGGCACATTATATCCATTGCTTCATGGAATGGAAGATAAGAAATATCTGACAGTTTATGAGAAAGAGGTCGGTGGTAAGGTTCGTAAGTATTACAGTATTACGAAAACCGGGAGGAAAGTTTTAGAAGAGAAGAAAGAAGAGTGGAAAATTTATTCATCGGCTGTAGTGAATGTGCTGAATGCAGCAGTTTGTTAGAAGGGGTGATGTTTGATGAGACGAGAGGAGTATTTACATACATTAACAGAACAGATTCGCTGTAAGATGGCAAGAGGGACGATAGAACAGGAGATCAATGATCACATTGAGGATCAGAAAGCGGAATTCCTAAGTGAAGGAATGAGTCAGACAGAAGCAGAAGAAGCTGCGGTTCGAGAAATGGGTGATCCGGTAGAAGTTGGGCTTGAGATGGATAGAATCTACCGGCCGACAATGGCGTGGGGAATGATTGCGCTGATTGTTGGATTAAGTTTTGCAGGCTATCTTTTACGAAGTGTTATGTATCAGACTGCTTTAGGTATTGAGCAGAGTGCAGGAAAAACAGAAGAATTGTTCTGGACAGGAATGTCATCCAGTTGGCATACGTCGCTAGAACTGCCGGCACTTTTGCTTGGACTTGTGCTGATGATTGGTATTTGCTATATGGATTATACGAGGATTGCGGTTTATGCAAAACCAAGCTTGATCGCATATCAGGTGTTACTTTTCATTGGACTGCAGGTTGCCGGTTTGAAATTGAATGGATCAACCAGATATATTAGAATGCCATTCGGCATTGGATTGAATCTGATTGATTTACTCTGGCTGACAATTCCGTTGTTTGCAGCGGTATTATATAGTTACAGAGGTCAGGGATACCGAGGAATTTTAAAGGCAATCCTTTGGATGGTCATTCCAACATATTTCCTGATTATAAGAAGCCAGAGTCTGATTGGGGCAATGATACTGGAAGTGGTTTATTGTGTGGTTTTGGCGGTGGCTGTCCACAAAGGCTGGTTTCAGGTTTGTAAAAAAGCAGTACTTACGGGAATCGGAGCAGTAGTCGTTCTGATACCGGTGCTGCTTGCGGGAGGCCTCTGGTGTTTTGGCAAGGCTTACCAGAAAGAGCGTATAGCGGCTATATTATCAATCGGTGATCATGCAGCAGATTTCCCAAGCGTCAATGTGATTCGGGAAATGCTTTCCGGAAGCTCAGCATTTCATGGCAATCCGCAGTTTAAAGAACTTCTGACATCTGTAGACGGAAGTGTCCATCTGCTTGCCAGTGTGGTAGCTGCTTATGGAATACTGGCAGGCGTGTTGTTGGTTCTCTGTCTGGTAGTGCTCGTTCTTCGGTTTGCTAAGATTTCTTTAAACCAGAAGAACCAGCTTGGTATGGTGATGGGGACAGGATGCACAGCATTGTTCCTGATTCAGACCGTAGTTTTTATATTAGAAAATCTGGGAGGAGTCTGTAATATGGGAATCTACTGTCCATTCTTTGGAACAGGAAGAGCAGGTATGCTGACATCTTATATCCTGCTCGGATTACTGCTCAGTATCTGCAGATATCAGAAGACAGCGCCGGAACCGGTAATCAGGTCCTGGCGCTGGAGACAACGTTCTCAATCATGAAAAAAAATTATTTTGTTGTATTACGGCGAATTAATACAGGGGCAATTTGTTTATGAACAGGTTCACCTAATGGTTTGGGAACACGCTTTTTCTGCTCTTCCATCTGTTGGACAAGAAGATCCATGGCAGTCTTTGCAATCACATCAATCTGCTGGCCGATGGTTGTGATTGGAAGGATTGCCTCGCTGGCAATCGGAGAGTTGTCAAATCCAACGATCTCATAAGTAGAAGGAAATGTTCCATATTTTTGGAAAATTAAATTAAGAAACATATTTGCATAGGTATCATTCGCGAGAAAGATACCTTTTTTTTGATTGGGATATTTTGCTTCTATTTTATTGAAAATCTCTCGGATTACGTTTAAAATCTCATGATAAGAATCACCTTCTACACTAAGATCTATATCATATGGAATATGATATTCTTCGCAAGTAGCCTGAAAGGCTCGGATTCGGTCATAAGCCGGGATGGATTTATTCACATTGACATTTATATGAATTAATATGTCACATTTATCCCGAATCAACAGGGAAGTAGCTTGAAGTGCACCCATATAGTTATCAGTATTGACACTGCTGATATATTCTGCTTCGCGTTCAATTGCGATGACAGGAATCTGATAGGAAGCAAGTTTCTCAGATGGAAGAGTGTGACTTAAAACAATCAGTCCTTCAATCTGATAAGACAGAAGTTCTTCGATGTACTGTTGTTCTTCTTCAGCGCCATGTTCACTGGCGAAAACAAGAAATTTATAGTGATAATCACTGTAACTGGAAAGGAATTGTGTCAGCATCTCAGAATAATAGTGCAGGTAAAGGTTTGGAACAATGATTCCGATAAATTCACTTTTTCCATTTGCCAGAACCTTTGCCAGCTTATTCTTTTTATATCCAAGTGTATCAAGAGCCTGTGAAATCTTTTCCTGGTTTTCAACCGTCAGTGAATCCGGGTGATTGAAATATCTTGATATTGTAGTTTTTGAAAAATTGGTGTATTCCGCAATATCTGCAAAAGTTACCTGTTTTTTACTCATAAAAGTTGAATCTCCTTCAATATGATGGCTGATGGTTCATAATATTTTTTAGTATAGCAATTTTCATGGAAAAACGCAACACTTAAATAACCAGTTACGTAACCGGTTATTTTATCGCGCAAAAGTGTTGACAGAAAGAGAAGAATATAGTAATATCAAACCATAAAGTAACCGGTTACGTAACCGGTTTTCCATAGAGTTAAAGGAATGGAGGAAGAAGTGCATGAAAAGAATGCAAAATCAAGCAAAGTCCGTAAGCAAACGAACGTGGAGAGAAAAGATGACTTATATGAAGAAAAACTGGCAGTTATATCTTTTCTTCCTAATGCCAGGGCTTTTACTGACAATTATTTTTAAGTATCTCCCAATGGGTGGTCTCCTGATAGCTTTTGAAGACTACAATGTAATAAAAGGAGTTCTTGGTAGTCCCTGGGTAGGACTTGAGTATTTTAGGCGATTTTTATCTTCACCAGATTTTATGAATTATCTGATGAATACATTAAAATTGAGTATCTATGGACTGTTGTGGGGATTCCCGGTTCCGATTATTCTTGCATTGCTTCTAAATCGCATCCGTAAGACAGGGATTAAAAAGAAAGTTCAGCTTTTGATCTATATGCCGAATTTTATTTCAGTCATCGTACTTTGCGGTATGGTTCGTATGCTTTTATCACCTGTAGGACCGCTGAACAAAGTGCTCGGAATTAGCACAAACTGGATGACAATGCCTTCTGCATTCCGAACAATTTATATTGCAAGCGGAATCTGGCAAGCAGCAGGATGGTCCTCTATCATGTATACAGCAGCATTGGCAAATGCAAGCAAGGAGCTGGAAGAAGCAGCGACCATGGATGGAGCAAATCTTCTGCAGCAGATCTGGTATGTAGAGTTGCCGGCAATTAAAAATATTATTGTAATTCAGTTTATTTTACAGGCCGGAAATATTATGAGTATAGGTTTTGAAAAAGCATATGCTTTACAGACAGACATGAACTTGCCGGCATCAGAAATCCTGTCTACATATGTATATCGTATTGGACTTCTGAACGGAGATTATGGATATTCGACAGCGGTAGGTCTCTTCAACTCGGTTGTAAATGTTATCTTGTTGATCTTTGTAAACTGTGTTGTTAAGAAACTGAATGACGGAGAAGGATTATAGAAAAGAGGGAGAAGAGATGGAGAAAAAAAAGAAGAAAAAATATTCAAGGACAGACAAAGTAATCCTTGGAATCGGATTTACCATTCTTGGTTTATTCGTCCTTTCTATAGCAATACCGATTATCTATGTAGTACTTGCGTCCTTTATGGATCCGACTGTTTTGAATAACCAGGGATTGAGTTTTAATATTAAGGACTGGACATTAGATGCATATCGAAGAGTATTAGAGAATGAAATGATCTGGCGTGGCTTTTTAAATTCCTTCCTGTATTCACTTGCATTTACAGTTATTTCTGTTTTTGTGACATTGTTGGCAGCGTATCCACTGTCCAAAAAAGAATTTGTAGGAAGAAAGGTTTTTAATATTATCTTCTTAATTACTATGTTTTTTGGCGGTGGAATGATTCCTACATTCATTTTGATCAACCAACTGCATATGGTTAATACAGTGTGGGCAATCCTGATTCCAGGAGCATTTAATGTATGGAATATGATTCTTGCAAGAACTTATTATCAGTCAATTCCAACAGAATTAAGAGAAGCATCTGCGATTGATGGAGCGAATGAAATCCAACATTTCTTTAAAATTATGATTCCGGTATGTAAGCCAATCATTGCAGTACTGGCGCTTTGGTCTTTCGTTGGAATGTGGAACAGTTATTTCGACGCAATGATTTATTTGAATGATGCGAATTTGCAGCCATTACAGTTAGTACTCCGTTCTATCTTAGTACAGAATACACCACAGCCGGGCATGATTGCCGATATTCAGAGCACAGCGGAAATGGCAAAAATAGCAGAACAGCTCAAATATGCAACCATTGTAGTATCAAGTTTACCACTGTTAGTAATGTACCCATTCTTCCAGAAGTACTTTGACAAAGGAATTATGGTTGGATCGGTAAAAGGCTAATAAGAAAGGAATGATACAGATATGAAGAAAAGAAAAGTAAATGCATTACTTGCGATTGTACTATCTCTGACGATGCTGGTGGGAGTTACAGGTTGTGGAAAAGAGCAGCAGCTTGAAGCTGAAATCAACCCGGATACACCTGCAACGGAAGTGCAGTTTCCATTGAAGGAAACTGCAGAACTTTCCTTTATTACAAGTGCACCGGCTACATCAACACAGGAGCCAAATGAACGAGTAATCTTTCAGAGAATGGAAGAGCAGACGAATGTTCATATTGATTGGACTTGTTTTGTATCGGATCAGTTTTCAGATAAGAAAAATCTGGCACTTGCTCAATTCGGAAATCTACCGGACGGATTATTCAATGCAGGAATGAGTGATTATGATCTATTGCGTTATGCAAAGCAGGGTATCATTATTCCATTAGAAAATCTGATAGATAAATATATGCCGAATTTACAGGCAGTATTTGAAAAATATCCAGAATATAGGACAATGTGTACAGCACCAGATGGACATATTTATTCATTCCCTTGGATTGAACAGCTTGGAGCCGGGAAAGAAGCCATTCAGGCAATCGGAGATATTCCATATATTAACAAAAAATGGCTGGATTATCTAGGACTTGAGATTCCGACAACAACAGATGAATTGGAACAGGTATTGATTCAATTCCGTGATCATGCAGATGAACTTGAAAAAGAATTTTCAATCGAAGGTGATGTGATTCCAATGTCATTTATTATCAATAACGGAGACCAAGATCCGGCAATTTTAATCAATGGATTTGGAAAAGGTTATGGAGATACGGGAGATCATTTCGCTGTAACGGATGAAGGAAAAGTTATTTACACAACTGTTCAGGAAGGTTATAAAGAAGGAATTGAATGGTTACATAAACTTGTGACAGAGGATTTAGTTGACCCAGAAGCATTTACACAAGAGTGGTCCACCTATGTAGCAAAAGGTAAGAACCATCGATACGGTCTCTGTTTCACATGGGACATTGCAAATATTGATAACAATGAAGATTATGTGATGCTACCGGCGCTGACGGGACCGAATGGCATGAGAAATATCACGAGACAGAACAACAGTGAAACAAGTGGATTTGACCGTGGAAGATGTGTTCTTACGTCAAGTTGTCGGAATACAGCACTTGCTGCTGCATGGATTGATCAGATGTATGCACCACTTCAATCACCACAGAATAACTGGGGAACTTATGGAGAAAAGGACTCCTTTAACATTTTTGAACTGTCCACAAACAAAGATGGTGGAGAAATGCTAAAGCATATGGATCTTGGAACACAGTCTCCGGTAGAAGTGCGTGAGGCACAATCGGTAAATGGCCCTCTTGCAGTTTTAAATGAATATTATGATGTATATGTAACACAGCCAGAAGATGCAAAATGGCGTTTGGATAATATGCATGAAACTTATTTACAGGATATGAACAGTAAATATGTTTATCCAAATGTCTTCATGAGCATTGATGATACGAATAAAGTATCTCAGTACGATACAGATATAAAAAAATATGCAGAACAGAAGAAAGCAGACTGGATCCTGAATGGAGGAATTGAAAAAGAGTGGGATTCCTATCTAAAGAAAATGGAACAGTATGGGCTTTCAGATTATCTTTCAATTAAACAGAAGTACTTTGATGAGTATCAGAAGTCATTAAGTGAAGAAAAATAACGATACGAACAACAGGAGAATTTGCATGAGTGAGATGTTAGAAAAGGCTAGAAAATATGAAGATGAACAGGGAAAGCAGATAAAAGCAGAAGACAGACCGGCTTTTCATGTGAGTCCGTATGTAGGCTGGATGAATGATCCGAATGGATTTTCATATTATCAGGGAGAATATCATTTATTTTATCAGTATAATCCATACGATACACATTGGGACAGTATGCATTGGGGGCATGTGGTAAGTAAAGACTTATTGCATTGGGAATATCTCCCGGCAGCTCTTGCACCAGATGAAGACTACGATAAGATTGGCTGTTTCTCAGGAAGCGCAATAGAGCTGGATGATGGCAGACAATTGCTTATGTATACAGCCGTAGATCATGAAACATTAGAAGATGGAAGTAAAAGAGATATACAGACACAGGCGGTAGCTGTCGGAGACGGAAGAGATTATGTGAAGTATGAGAAGAATCCGGTCTTGACAGAAAAGGATCTTCCGGAAGGTGCAAGTAAAGTGGATTTCCGTGATCCAAAGATCTGGAAAGGAAAAGATGGAAACTTCTATTGTGTGATCGGAAGCAGACCGGCAGACGGAAGTGGACAGATTCTTCTTTACAGAAGTGCAAATGGATTTGACTGGGAATTTGTCAGCATCCTTGCAGAAAATAAGAAACGTTTTGGAAAGATGTGGGAGTGTCCGGATTTCTTTGAACTGGATGGAAAACACGTTCTCCTGACAAGTCCGCAGGATATGTTGCCGGAAGGCTTGGAATATCATAGCGGAAACGGCACTTTATGTATCATAGGAGAAATGGACAAGGATACATATACCTTAAAAGAGCAGTTCAATCAGTCTGTGGATTATGGAATTGATTTTTATGCAATGCAGACAGTGGAAGCACCGGATGGCCGCAGAATTATGATCGGCTGGATGCAGAACTGGGATACGCTTGCTCATCGTTGTAACGACTCAAAATGGTTTGCGCAAATGAGTCTGCCGAGAGAATTGTCTGTGAAAAACGGAAGACTTTATCAAACTCCAATCAAAGAACTCGATGCACTGCGCAAAAACAGAGTTGAGTACAACGATGTAGTAATAGATAATGATACGATCACATTAGATCGCGTCGAAGGACGAACCATCGACATGGAACTCGTGATACGTCCGGAAGATAAAGAAAATGTATATAAGAAATTCGCATTACGTTTTGCACAGAATGAGAAATTCCATACAGAATTGAGCTTCCGCCCGTATGAGTCTGTATTGAAAATTGACAGAAAATTTTCAGGAACCGAACGAGCACTGGTTCATCAGAGAAGATGTCTGGTAAATGGAGATGCCAATGAGTTAAAGCTTCGTGTGATTCTGGACAGATTCAGCGCAGAAGTATTTATTAACGATGGCGAGCAGGTTATGTCTGCTGTTATGTTTACAGAACAGGAAGCAAACGGAATTTCATTCTTTGCTGATGGTGCAGCTAAAATCGATGTAGTGAAATATGATCTGGTATAGAAGTTACATGATAAATATACGTTGAGATTGAAAATGCATGGATAATGATAAGGGGATTCCTGATTAAGGAATCCCCTTATGTAGTATAGGAGTATAGTATTGATGATAGAAGTAAGAAGAAAAAGACATGAAAACGAACTGCACGAAAAATATATGCAGTTGTATCATAATGAACAATGTTATGAAGAATTAATGCAGTCATTGGAAGAGGCTTATCAGAACAGACCTGCTGAACTTAGACGGTTAGATAATAAAAGAGAAAAAGAACCGAATTGGTATCGAAACAGAAATATGCTTGGGATAACGATGTATCCGAAGCTATTTGCTGGTGGATTAAGTGGTGTGATCGAACATTTGGATTATCTGTCTGAGCAGAAGATCACGTATCTTCATCTGATGCCGCTTCTGAAGATGCCGCATCCATATAATGACGGTGGCTATGCGGTAGAGGATTTTAAACAGGTAGATCCTGAAATTGGAACAAACGAAGAGTTGGAAAAGTTGACAAAAGAGCTGAGAAAACGCGGAATCAGTCTGTGTCTGGATGTTGTTATGAATCATACAGCAGATACGCATGAGTGGGCGATGCGAGCCAAGAGAGGCGAACAGGAATATATGGATCGCTATCAGTGCTATGAGACACGCGAGATTCCGGATCAGTTTGAGAAGACGATGCCGCAGGTGTTCCCGGAAACTGCGCCGGGCAACTTTACATGGTGTGAAGAGATGCACAGACATGTGCTTACAACATTTTATCCTTATCAGTGGGATCTGAATTATCACAATCCGAAAGTATTTAATGAAATGATAGGAAACATCCTGTATCTGGCAAATATGGGAGTGGAAGTATTTCGTATTGATGCAGTTCCGTATATCTGGAAGGAGTTGGGAACCAACTGCAGAAATCTTCCGCAGGTTCATAGTATCGTCCGTATGCTGCGTATGATCCTTGAAATGGTTTGCCCGGGTGTGATCTTAAAAGGCGAGGTTGTTATGGAGCCAAAAGAACTTCCGGTTTATTTTGGAACAGAGCAAGAGCCGGAATGCCATATGTTATACGGTGTTTCCAGTATGGTGAATCTGTGGGCAGCACTGGCTACAAGGGACACAAGAATGCTGAAGCATCAGATGGATGTGATTCACAGTCTTCCGAAGAACTGCTATTTTGTCAATTACCTTCGCTGTCATGATGATATCGGCTGGGGACTGGATGAAGAGCAGGAGAAGAAGCTGGAGATAGATCCGATTCAGCACAAGGAATATTTATATCATTTCTTTGAGGGGACATATCCGTACAGCTTTGCTCGTGGAGAGCTCTATAATTACGATCCGGTGACCAAAGATGCCAGAAGCTGTGGAACAACGGCAAGTCTGTGTGGAATTGAAAAAGGTGGATTTGAAGGAGATCTTGAGCAGGTGAAACAGGGAATCCAAAGAGTGCTGATGATGCATGCGGCATGTATGAGCATGGAAGGTTTTGTGATGCTTTCATCCGGAGATGAGATCGGTCAGGTCAATGATTACAATTATAAGAAAAACCCGGATACTGCTGCGGACAGTCGATATCTGCATCGAAGTCCGTTCCAGTGGGAGAATGCAGAGAAGAGAAAAAAACCAGGTACTGTACAGTATGCGATCTGGAATGGTTTGAAACAGATGGAAGAATTCAGACGTGAGGAAAATTGCTTTGGAGAGACTGCCGGTATCTCTACATGGGATACAGGAAATTCTTCAGTCTTTGCAATCAGAAGGACAGCAGGGAGCGAAGAACTGATCTGTCTGGCTAATTTCTCGGAGTATGGACAGAATGCCTGGCTGAATTGTCTGGAAGGTGAATATGAAGATTTATTTACAGGAGAAAAACTGGAGATGAATTCGGTATGGATGAATCCTTATCAGTACAGATGGTGTGTGAAAAAATAGAAATTTGTTGAAAATAGAAAAAATGTTGTCGCTTTGGCAGCAGAATGGAGAAGAAAATGAAAAAATATGATGTAGTAGCACTTGGAGAATTATTGATTGATTTTACAGAAAACGGAAAGAGCAATCAGGGAAATCCTCTTTTTGAGGCAAACCCAGGAGGAGCACCGTGTAATGTGCTTGCGATGCTGACAAAGTTAGGACATAAGACAGCATTTATCGGAAAAGTAGGTGAAGATTTTTTCGGAGAGCAGTTAAGAGATGCAATTACAGAAGTTGGGATCGACGCATCCGGATTATGCACAGATAAAGAAATCCATACAACACTTGCTATGGTACATACTTATCCGGACGGAGACAGAGATTTTTCATTTTATCGTAATCCGGGAGCAGATATGATGCTGAACAAAGAAGAGATTTGTGAAGAACTTATCAAAGAAACAAAGATCTTCCATTTCGGAACATTGTCTATGACACATGAAGGAGTGCGCGAAGCAACAAAAGAAGCCATTCGTATTGCGGAAGAGTCCGGTGCGATTATTTCTTTTGACCCGAACTTACGTCCTCCACTTTGGAATTCACTGGATGAGGCAAAAGAGCAGGTGTTATACGGTCTCGGACATTGCCAGATTCTTAAAATCTCTGACAATGAGATTCAGTGGCTGACAGGTGAAGAGGATTATACTGCAGGTGTAAACTGGATCAGAGAAAGATATCAGATTCCGCTGATTCTTGTATCTATGGGAAAAGAAGGAAGCCGTGCATACTATAACGGAAGCATTGTAGAGGTAAAACCGTTCCTTCAGAAAAATACAATTGAGACAACAGGAGCCGGAGATACATTCTGCGGTTGTGTATTGCATTATATCTGTGAACATGGAATGGAAGACTTAAAGGAAGAAAACCTGAAAGATATGCTGACATTTGCAAATGCGGCAGCTTCTGTGATCACAACAAGAAAAGGTGCACTGCGCGTAATGCCTACAAGAGAGGAAATCCAGAATCTGCTGGCTGAGCGAGCTGCAAAGTAATGTGTGCTGAAAAATAGTTAAGAAGAATACTCTGAAAAACGAAACAGAGAGGATACGCAAGTTACAAACGTATTCTCTCTGTTTTGTTCTCTCTTATATTAAGACTTTGATATAATTACTTTCTATAAGCAAATTTCGGTAGTCCGCCTTCTTCCGGTACTTTTACAGAACCCTGGATGAGAGGCAGTGCATAGTCAATGAACTGCTGTCCGATATCGGAACCATTTCCTGTGATCCAGTTTAAAGGAACTGTTTTCTCCTGATTACAGATGAGATTTACATCTTCTGGAGCGTAAGTAATGTGGTAATCCGCATCGTCTGTACGGTGGAAGGCGATCATCATTCCTGTTGTTCCCTTCAGTGCAGTCTGCACACCGAAAGAACCGGAAGCAATCGCTTCTTTCTCGTCTGTCGCAGAGAGCATAGCGGAAGAACAACGCTGGTTGACATTGAGCTCGATGGAACGAACTTTCACGCCAAGGCGGTCTTTTACAAGGTTTTCCAAATATTTTCCGGAACCTGTCAGCATTTTATGTCCGAATGTATCTACGCCTACATCACTTGCAAGCTCGCAGACAAACTTACCGTTTCCATCATTGATTCCTTCGGAAATGCAGACAACCAGATTGGAAGTATGCTCGAAAGCTTTCTGAACATCTGCAAGGAACTGTTCCTGATCAAATGCAACTTCCGGAAGATAGATCAGAACCGGATTGTCGCCTTCAAATTTACGGGCAAGGACACTGGCAGCGGCCAGCCATCCGGCATGACGTCCCATGATCTCAACGATCGTAACGGATTTTTTATTATCATAAACAGAAGCGTCGATCGCAATCTCACGGACTGTGGACGCTACATATTTGGCAGCACTTCCGAATCCCGGTGTGTGGTCTGTCAGAACAAGGTCATTGTCGATCGTCTTAGGGATTCCGATGAAACGGATCTCGCTGTTTACAGTCTCGGCATAGCGGGAAAGCTTGCTTACTGTATCCATGGAATCATTTCCACCGATGTAGAAGAAGTAACCGATATTGTACTTCTCAAATTTTTCAAAGAGCTGCGGATAGACAGCGTCTGTCAGGTCTTCCGGAAGTTTGTAACGGCAGGAACCAAGATAAGATCCCGGTGTTGTCTTGATCAGTTCAAGCTCACCGTTCGCTTCTAAAGGTTTCATATCCATCATATTCTCGTTCAGGAAACCTTCGATTCCGTTGATCATTCCATAAATTGTTCCGATGACATCCTCACGATTCAGTGCTTCGTAAACAACCCCATAAAGGCTGGCATTAATAACTGCGGTTGGTCCGCCGGACTGTCCGACGATTGCATTCTTCTTCATAAAGTTTCTCCTTTGGTTTAAGTTGAGATAGTCGATTTCTGTTGTCAATATATGATAAGAGCTCAATAATATATTGACGATTCGTTATTACTATAGCTGAAAAAAAGAAAATTTACAACAAGAAGTCGAAAAGATGATATAATGAGCGTAAAAGAAAAGGAAGCGACGCCGTAGGCGGGCATTAAAAAATGGAGGTTAAACAATGAAATATATTTCATTTGCAATTCCATGTTACAATTCAGAAGCATATATGGAAAAGGCAATCAATTCCATTCTTGTTGGGGGCGAGGATGTTGAGATCATTGTAGTGAATGACGGTTCAAAAGACGGAACTCAGGAAATCGCAGAGCGATATCAGGAAAAATATCCGACGATCGTAAAAGCAGTTGCGAAACCGAACGGTGGACATGGAGATGCAGTGAACTGTGGACTGGAGCATGCGACAGGAAAGTATTTTAAGGTTGTAGATAGTGATGACTGGGTAGACGAGGAAGCACTGTTAAAGGTTCTTGACACAGTCAAAGGATTTGTAAAAGATGAGTCTGAAGTAGATATGGTCATTGCGAACTATGTATATGAGAAGGTTGGCATGACGCATAAGAAAGTCATTCGTTACGATAACGTTCTTCCGGAGAATCAGATTTTTAAATGGGAGGATATCGGACGTTTCCGTCTGGATCAGTATATCTTGATGCATTCTGTAATTTACCGTACAGAGATGCTTAAGCTTTGTCAGCTGGAATTACCGAAGCATACATTTTATGTAGATAATATTTATGTATATTATCCGTTGCCACATGTACGTACACTTTATTACATGAATGTAGATCTTTACAGATATTTCATCGGACGTGAGGATCAGTCAGTCAATGAGAAGGTGATGATCAGCAGAATCGACCAGCAGCTTTTCGTAACGAAGAAAATGATCTCCATGTATGAGCTTCGTCTGATCGGAAGCAAGAAGCTGAGAAAATATATGGTGAATTATTTGGCAATCATGATGACAGTTTCTTCTATTCTATGTATTCGCTCTAAGAAGAAGGAGAATCTTGAGAAGAAGAAAGAACTGTGGGCTTATCTGAAGAAAAAAGACTATAGGACTTATATGAAGATCCGTTATGGAATTCTTGGACAGACGATGAATCTTCCGGGAAGATCAGGAAGAAGAGTGTCTTCACTTGCGTATACGGTTGCGAGAAGACTGATCGGATTTAACTAAATAAGAAATATTTGGGACAGGTGAATTAATAAACCAGTCATGGCATATACTGATTTGGATGAATTTAGCTTTTAGAAAAGAGTAGAAGATTTGAAGAAAGGAAGTATATGACATGGCTGTTTTATTTTCAGAAAGCAAGACAAAACAAAATCTGATGCGTGCGTTCGCAGGAGAGGGACAGGCGCGAAACCGTTATACATTTGCGGCGGAGCAGGCACGGAAAGAAGGAAAACCTGCAATTGCAGACATTTTCTTATACACAGCAGATCAGGAGCGGGCACATGCGGGAAGATACTATGAATTGTTAAAAGAAGCATCAGGAACGAATATCTTTATTGATGGAAGTTATCCGGTAGATGAGACGAAGACGCTGGTTCAGCTGTTGCGTGCGGCAGAACATAATGAGCAGGAAGAGGCGAAGGATGTGTATCCGGCATTTGCAGATGTAGCGAAACAGGAAGGATTCTTTGAGGCAGCAGCAACATTTCAGCAGATTGCAGAGATAGAAGCAGCACATAGCCAAAGATTCCGTAAGATTGCAGACAGCCTGGAGAATAATACGTTTTATATGTGTGAAAATGCGGATGGAACAAAAAAATGGATCTGTACAAATTGCGGTCACATCTACGAAGGGAAAGAAGCACCCGCATTATGTCCGGTATGTAAGCACCCACAGGGATATTTTCTTCCTGGTTTTCTTGATTTGCACATTGGATTTTAGGCAATGAGGCATTTCAGAAGTTTTTGAAAAAACGGGCAGATTTATAAATGAAGAGGAACAGCAGGTGGCATGTGTATTGCCAATGGGCTTGTTCCTCTTTTATTATCTACATACTTTATGAAAGTTCCCTGTCCTTCCCAATAAAGAAAAGTGCAATCGTATCCGGTCCGACATGGCTTCCGGTACAGAAATCATAAGAAGTATTTATAAAATCACGCACTTTGATTTTCTGTTGGATCTTGTCCATGATGTAAAGCGAATCTTCATATGCATCTGCATGTGCGATTCCGAGAATCTGCTTTTCTGGCTCTACAATGTTGTCACAGACCAGATTGACCAGTTCGTTCAGTGCGGATTTACGTCCGCGACAGTTCTTGTAAGAAACGATATAACCATCTTTGTTTCCACGTAAGATTGGTTTGATCTTAAGAACATTTCCGATGGTGGCAACGCTTCCTTTGATTCTTCCGGTGCGGGAAAGATATTTTAAATCCCCGACAGTGAAGACTCCGTTCATTTTTCCAACATAATATTCCAGAGTATCAGCGACCTCATCCACAGACATTCCTTTGGTACGCATCTCGCTTGCATAGACGGCAAGGATTCCCTGGGCAAGTGAGGCATTGAGAGAGTCGACCAGACGAATCTTGTGCTTATCTCCGAATTCATCTAACAGCTCTTCCGAAGCTAATCTTGCGGAATTGTAAGTACCACTGATATTTTTACTCAGTGAGAAATATAATACATCCTGATCTGCTTCGAGTGCGCTTCGAAATGCTTCCTCAAAGGCAGCAGTGCTGATCAGTCCGGTTTTGATTTCGCAGCCCCTGCTCATGGCCTGATAGTATTCGGTTCCTTTCTGACGTTCTTCCTCTGGTGAAAGATCCGGGTCAAAACAGGTAATCTCTTTGCCGTCAACAAGATTGACGAAAGAAATCACGTTAATATCGTATTGTTTTGCAGTTACAGCCGGCAGATTGGCTGCCGAGTCAACAAAAATCTGAAACATAGTATCTTTATCCTTTTATCCCTGTTTATTTTTGCAGTAAAAAATCTTAGAGCAATAATATAAATTCTAACACTGAATGCAAAGGAATGCAATTAAGAGAAAATAAAATCGATTTGCCTTAGTCTAGTAATAAAATTATAAAATTTTAGAAATAATAATAGAATCTATAAAAGTTAATAGAATGCAAAAAACAATAATATTCAATAGTTTTTACATTGCGATGCAAAAACTATTGAATATTATTGCTTTTTACATTATCATAGGTGAGACGATGTGGAAAATCAATACTATTGGAGATTTATCAGGATTATCTAAAACAGCATGGCGTGGACGAAGAGCAGATTATTGCAATTAATTTTGAAGATCTTGATTATGAGGAACTGACAGAATATAAGTAACTACAGCGACTATATGTAGTCGCTGAAATAAATACCGTAGTTTCGGGGCTTTCAGCCCAGTGACCACGAGTTTTGAGAGGAGAAAAGAACTTATGAAAAGAGGAAAAAAGATTCTGGCATTCTTGCTGATCATTACAATGCTCCTTCCATTTGTAATGAATATTCCGGCAGAAGCGGCAGAAAAAAGCAAACAGTTAGATGTATTGTTTACGCATGACACACACTCTCATTTAAACAGCTTTTCAACAATTGTAGATGGAGAACAGAAAGAAGTCGGCGGATTTGCGAAGCTAAAGACTCTGATTGACGAGAGGAAGAAAGAGAATCCGGATACACTGATACTGGACGGCGGTGATTTTTCAATGGGAACGCTGATCCAGACCGTTTATGATACCGAAGCAGCAGAACTTAGGATGCTCGGATATCTGGGATGCGATGTGTCAACCTTTGGAAATCACGAATTTGATTATCGCTCGAAGGGTCTGGTAGATATGCTGACAGCGGCAAAGAATTCCGGTGAGACGCTACCGAGTCTTGTTGTGTGCAATGTAGACTGGGACAGCATGGAAAAGAACGGATTGAGTGAAGGTCAGAAACAGCTCCAGTCAGCATTTGAAAACTATGGCGTAAAGGATTATGTGGTTGTTCAGAAAGGTGATGTAAAAATCGCCGTAGTGGGCGTGTTTGGAGTAGATGCCCTGAAATGTGCACCAACCTGTGAATTATTATTTAAAGATCCGGTTGAGTCAGTTAAGAAAACGGTAGAAGAGATTAAGAAGAATGAAAAGGTAGATATGATTGCCTGTGTGTCTCACAGCGGAACCTGGGAGGACGAGAAAAAATCAGAAGATGAGATCCTTGCAAAGGAAGTACCGGATCTTGATCTGATCATCAGCGGACATACACATACCGAGTTAAAAGAGCCTATTCAGCACGGAAATACTTACATTGTATCCTGTGGAGAATACGCAAGAAATCTTGGATCACTTTCCATGACACAGAAACAGGATGGTCGTTGGGAGATGACTTCCTATGAGTTGATTCCGGTATCTGAAGATATTGAGCCGGATCAGGCGACACAAGAGCGGATCGATGCGCTGATGGATACAGTAGATACTAATTATCTGACGAATTTCGGATATACAAGAGATGAAGTTCTTGCCGAGAATGATGTCGAATTCAACAGTCTCGGAGAAATGGAGACGAAGCATGAAGAACTGAATCTTGGAGATATTATGTCTGATTCGTATATCTATTCTGTAGAGCATTCAGAAGACTATAATGGAACGCCGGTGGATGTAGCTGTTGTTCCAAGCGGCTGTGTGCGCGACACATATACGAAAGGAAATATCACTGTAGAAGATGTATATAATTCATTTTCACTTGGAATAGGAAAAGACGGACTGGCAGGATATCCGCTGATTGATGTTTACCTGACAGGAAAAGAACTGAAGCTGGCAGCAGAAGTAGACGCTTCGGTTTCCGATTTTATGACAACTGCAAGATTATATTGCAGCGGACTGAATTTCACATTCAATCCGCATCGAATGATCCTGAACAAAGTAACAGACTGTTATCTGACAAGAGAAGATGGAGAGAGGATCGAGATTCAGGATGATCAGCTGTATCGTGTCGTGACGGATCTTTATACCGGGCAGATGCTTGGCTCTGTAATGGAAATGTCCTATGGTCTGCTGGCAATTGAGCCAAAGGATAAGGATGGCAATCCAATTGAGGACCTGGAAAATCAGGCGATCATGGAAGGCGACAAGGAGCTGAAAGCATGGGATGCGATCGCCAGATATATGCAGTCTTTTGATGATACAGATGGCAATGGAATTCCAAATGTACCGGAATATTATGAGACGACACATGGACGCAAAGTTGTAGATGACAGCAGAAATATTATCGATTTGGTGAAGAATCCAAATAAGTTCTCAGTGATGATCGTTGGTATCGTTCTGGTTCTTATTTTAATCATTGTCCTTTTGGTTGTTTTGATCCGGAAATTGATCAAGAAGAGACGAAGAAGGAAAAAATAGAAGATTGAATTTATAGGAGCAGCGGCTGAAAACAGAAGTTTCAGTCGCTGCTTTTTTTCAGTCTTTTGATAAAAGAGAATGGTGTCATATGATATTTTGCTTTAAAGGCTCTGTGAAAGTAAGACAGATTATGGAATCCGACAGACAGAGAGACTTCTAGTATAGAGGTCTCTCCATGTTCAAATAATTCTACTGCTTTTTCAAGTCTGACATTATTAATATATTGGATACAGGTCATGTTCATATGCTTTTTGAAAAAACGCATAAAATGATATTCACTGAAATAGCAAAGTTCTGCGAGTTCAGAAATCGTGAGAGGCTCGGCATAGTGGAGATCGACATAATCGAGCACATTTTTCAGCTTATCTGAAGAAGTAGAAATAGTTGCAGACTCCGTGGTGCTATATTGAAGTAGAAGAAACAGTGTCTGCAACAGGACTGATTTCAGGGCAATTTCATATCCAAATGCTTGTTCCGTATAAAGTGAAGCTATTTTTATAAAGCATTCGTGAAGAGAATGATGTGCAGGGTGTGTGGATGAAATATGATAAGGCAAGGTCAATTCATGATTTATCATAGGTGTAAGATAACGGGTGGAGCAGATATCTGTTGCATTTCCCCCTAAAAAGTTAACATGAAACACATAGGTTTCTGAGCAGAAATCATCAGTTCCATTCAGGCGGATCGAATGTAAAAGCAGTGGTGGAATGAATAACAGATCACCTTCATTTACTTCATACTCGACTAAATCAATTTGATAAATACAGGAACCTTTTGTTATCAAAGTGAGTTCCGCTTCTTCGTGCCAGTGAGTCATAATGACCGGGGAATTTAAGTTAAGTTTTGTAATATATTTTTGGATCGGAAAGAATACTTCTCCATGTTTTGCATTTTCTTTTTGCTCTAATATGAGTGAATGTGGAACGTTCATATGAGCCACCTCCTAAAATAGCAGTATTGTGTTATACAATGAAAAAATAATGCAAGAATTCATACGAATACAATTATATAATAGCAGTATAATACAGAAGATGGGAACTGGCAATACGGTTACATCAGTGAGTGGCAAATAAAATGATATGAAAGAGGATGATAATATGGAAAAAAAGTGGTGGCATGACAAGGTAGCATATCAGATATATCCGAAGAGTTTTCTTGATACAAATGGAGATGGAATCGGAGATTTGAGAGGTATCATATCGAAACTGGATTATTTAAAAAAGCTTGGAATTGATATTATATGGTTATCACCGATCTATAAATCACCATTTGTAGATCAGGGCTATGACATTGCAGATTATTATGCAATTGCCGAAGAATTTGGAACGATGGAAGAATTTGATGAATTGCTGGCGGAAGCAAAAAAGCGAGACATGCATATTATCATGGATCTGGTAATCAATCATTGTTCTGATAAACATGAATGGTTTCAGAAAGCATTAGCGGATCCGGAAGGAGAATATGCGGATTATTTCTATTTCCGAGAAGGAAAGAATGGAAATCCGCCGAGTAATTATCGTTCTTATTTTGGCGGAAGCTGTTGGGAACCGGTGCCGGGAACGGATAAATATTATTTTCATATGTTCGCAAAGGAACAGCCGGATCTGAACTGGGAGAATCCGAAATTAAGACAGAAACTCTATGATATGATCAACTGGTGGCTGGAAAAGGGACTTTCCGGTTTTCGAATCGATGCGATCATTAATATCAAGAAAGATCTGAAATTTCCTGATTTTGAACCGGACGGGGCAGATGGCATGGCCGGCTGCTGGAAAATGGTTGAAAGTGTAGATGGTGTTGGAGAACTTCTGGAAGACTTAAAGAAAAATACATTCCAAAAATACGATGCATTTACAGTAGGAGAGGTCTTCAATATGAAAGCGGATGAATTACCGGAATTTATTGGAGAAAACGGACATTTCTCAACAATATTTGACTTTAGTGCACATTGCCTCAGCGATGGAGAACATGGATGGTATGATGCTCCGAAGATGGAATTTTCTAAATGGAGAAAAGCAATCTTTCAGTCTCAGATAGAAACACAGAAGTATGGATTTAAAGCAAATATTATAGAGAATCATGACGAACCGAGAGGTGTGTCAAGATTTCTTCCGGCTTATGCCCAGACTCCGGAGGGAACGAAGATGCTTGCTACGGTCAATCTTCTTCTCAGAGGAATTCCTTTCATTTATCAGGGACAGGAAATAGGCATGAAAAATGCGAAGTGGAACAGCATTGACGAATTCGATGATATCAGTACAAAAGACCAGTATCAGATTGCCCGTGAAGCCGGATTATCCGACCGGGAAGCAATGGAAGTTTGTAATCGGATGAGCCGTGACAATGCGAGAACACCGATGCAATGGACAAGTGAGGAAAATGCCGGGTTTACAAAAGGAACTGCATGGTTAAAGATAAATCCTGATTACAAAGAGATCAATGTCGAAGATCAGGAAAACAATCCGGATTCTGTTCTGAATTACTATCGGAAGTTAATTGCATTGCGTAAATCAGATGAATTTAAAAATGTATTTACTTATGGAGAATTCATTCCGGAATATGAAGAAATGGATCACATCCAGGCATTTTATCGAAAAGACGCAGCGAAATGGATTCTTGTTGCAGCTAATTTCGGAACAGATGCAGCAGACATTGAGTTAAAAGGTGATGTGAAAAAGGTATTGTTGTCGAATCAGAAGGACGAGACAGTAAATTATACAAAGAAGAGGCTGAATCTGAAAAGCTGTGAGGTGGTTGTCTTAGAGATGGAAATGGAATAATCTGCTGAATTACTTCATAAAACATAGAAATAAGAGATGAAGTAAGGTTGCAGCTTTCATGAGCCAGAAAATAGAAAATCAATTGAATCTTGCATTAGATATCACAGAAGAAGAACGTCAGAAAAGCGAGAATCTGGATATCGGGTATGATCCGGAAGAAAAAGAATGGGAATTGATCGTGAAGTATTCCGAGACGTTAGAGCGAGTAAGAACACGAGCTGTTTATGTGACGGAACTGACAGGTGGATATGCCATTATCCAAATAAAAGAAAGTCAGATAAAAGAACTGGCAGCATTTCCTGAAGTAGAATTTATAGAAAAACCAAAAAGTTTATATTTTCAAGTAGAGAATGGAAGGCGTGTGTCCTGTATTGATGAAGTACAGGCTGCGCCTTCTTTTTCTTCGATTGGGCAAGAGGGGGGAGAGGATAATCAGCAGAAAAAACAGTCGTTTCCACTGCTGGGAAAGGGCGTATTGATCGGAATTGTAGACAGTGGGATTGATTATGAAAATCCTGATTTTAGAAATGCAGATGGAACGACAAGAATTCTTGCTTTATGGGATCAGACGATACAAAACGGTAAACCGCCGGAAGGATATCATATCGGAACAGAGTTCACTTCAGAACAGATAAATGAAGCACTACGCATGGAAGTCAGGGAAGAAAGGTATCGCATAGTACCAAGCCGTGATACCAGTGGACATGGAACAGCAGTAGCCGGGATTGCGGCTGGAAATGGAAGAGGTAGTAAGAATGGAAAATATCGAGGAGCTGCACCCGAAGCAGGGCTGCTGATTGTAAAGATGGGGGGAGCAGGGGAAACAGGATTCCCAAGAACTACCCAGCTGATGCGAGGTGTGGATTATATCGTAAGAAAAGCGGAAGAGTTAAAAAAACCGGTGGCAATCAATATCAGTTTTGGGAATACATATGGTTCCCATGATGGAACAAGTCTTTTGGAAAGATATTTGAATACAGTATCTGAACGTTGGAAGAATGTGATTTGTGTAGGAAGTGGAAATGAAGGAACGACTGCGGGACATGCGGCAGGTGAATATAGAAAAGGAATGATGACAGAAGTTCAACTTGCAGTACAGCAGAGGGAGAAGTCATTCAGTTTGCAAATTTGGAAATCCTATGTCGATGAAGTCGCAATTACAATTGTCGATCCATCCGGAAATCATTCCGGCAGACTGGAAGAAAAAGAAGGAACACAAAGAATACAGATTGGTGAAACAGAACTCCTGGTTTACTATGGAGATCCAAAACCATATAGTGTTCGCCAGGAAATTTATATTAGTTTTCTACCACAAAATGAATTTGTCACAGCCGGAGTGTGGAAAATACAGATGATGCCAGACTGGGTTGTGGATAAGTTGTGGCAAATGTGGCTTCCGGTACAGAATGCACTTAATATCGGTACGGCATTTCTAAAACCAGACAGTTCCACAACACTCACGATACCTTCTACTGCATCGCTTGTTATTACTGTGGCAGCGTATAATGCATTGACCTTTTCCTATGCAGACTTCTCCGGACGAGGACCGACACAGATATACGAGGGGGAAAGTGCAATCAAACCTGATCTGGCTGCTCCGGGTGTGAGGGTAATGGCTCCTGCAGCAGGCGGAGGATATGCAGAGTTCACCGGAACTTCATTTGCAACACCATTTGCTACAGGAAGCGCGGCACTTTTGATGGAGTGGGGGATTGTGAAAGGGAATGATCCGTATCTGTATGGAGAGAAAGTGAAAGCATATTTGCGGAGAGGGGCGAGACAGATTCCGGGGTATGAGAGGTGGCCGAATGGGGAGTTGGGGTATGGGGAGGACGTTATAATAAGGTTACATTGAAGAAAGTCAGTAAAATCAAGTGTTTCCGTTCATTTTCCCAACACAGAAACGAAGCACTTTTACCATGATTTTGAAGAAAATCTGCCCGGGTTGGATTCAAAATGATATGGAAAGAAAGATTTGTAGCAATAACGTAACATGAACAGTTGGTTCTGTTACAGATAAAAGTTTAAACGAAAGAGAGGTCATAGGGATATGAAACTGACTTATACAAATGTAAATGGATACCTGATTCCGAATCTCACCTATAAATCCGGTGAGCAGATGGAGCAACTTGGCAAATATGGATTTCTTCGCAGAGATTATCTGAAGAACCATCGAAACTCAACGTATCAGGTGATGCTTTTACAGGATACGATTGGCGAGCATCTTCTGGAAGTGGACAAGGCAGCAAGAGAACGGGAAGAAGTAATCTTGGAGCAGTTGGAAGAAAAAGAACCACTGCCAGATAAGGAGAAAGATCAGATGGCATGGGTAAGAGCTGCCAATCAGCACAGAGCGATTGCAGAAGAGATTATTCTCAAGGAATTGATTTATGTTTAAATGAATGTGATGAGGTCGTGGAATGCGACCTCATTGTTGTATGAGAATATAAAATTGCAGTAGGCAGAACGAGAAAAATAGGGTAATATAACAATAACCTGTTGGTACGATTTTGAAATGCCAAGTTGGTATTTTAAATTATAGAAGGGAATCAATAATGAAAAAAGAAATAATAGTAGCAAATAATATTGATAACATTTACGATGAAATAAATGCATTGATCAGAGAAAAGAAAACGGATGTAAAGAAAGTTGTGAACGATGCCATTATCTCACTTAACTGGGGAATTGGGAAAAGACTTAGTGCGGAGTTCACCGGAGATAATAAGCCTGAGTATGGAAAAAAAGTTGTTACAGAAGTCAGTAAAAGGCTGGAACAGGAGTATGGTTCGGGATTTGATAAAACATCAATTTCAAGAATGATTAAGTTTTATCAGGAATTTCCTGACTTCGAAAAAGTTGCGACATTGTCGCAACAATTGACCTGGTCGCATTTTGTAGAGATTCTGCCAATACAAGATGAGTTAAAAAGAGATTTTTATGCTGCAATGTGTATGCAGGAAAACTGGTCAGTGCGAACACTGCGTGAAAGAAAAAAATCCATGCTTTATGAACGAACTGCAATATCGAAGAAACCAGAAGAAAGGAAAGAAGAATAGAAATTTTCAATTTAATAATGAAGTGCAGAGAAAGGCGTGAGTCATAGAAATGTGGCTTGCGTCTTTTTCTTTGCCTGAAAGGAAGTGATAAGTTTGAACAAGAAGTTTTTGAAGCATTATATGGAAACCAATCCGGAAGGGACAGCACAGACCTATATTTTTCTGGTGGACAATCAGGATATCGCATTGAATATTGTGATGTCAGGTTATCAGGCACTTTGTCTGGTGCAGGAAGATGATGGATATTATTTCAGTGCAGATTCTTTTATAGAGGAAATGAGATCTATTCAGTTTACTGGAAGCTGTCAGAGTGCCTATCATTATGTGACTGCCTGTACGGTGAAGTGGATGAATGATAAGTTACAGACATTTTTCAAAGACGCTGGTCTTGATGGAAAAGTGGGCTGGCAGTTGTTCAAAGAGAAGGAGTACCTTGGCAAACTGGATAATCAGAAAGAAGTTGAGAAATTACTGGAAAAGTATATTCTTCGGTTTGAGCGAGATCCGAAAGAAGAACCGGAACTGAGCCGTTTTCACTTATTTGATGCAAAAGGAAATGTGAAAGGTGTCCGGGATATGGAGATTGTAGATTACCTGGTGGAGAATGTTCAGTTTTTTGTGGTGGGAATCACACCGTATTATTATGAGCATGGTGTTTTCCTGGAAGACCATGATGGGGTAAGAATGAAATACCGTATCCAGAAGCTGATCTATCGTGACCAGGTACAGAGTGGAGTGATCAAAAGAATCTATAATCTGCTGATCGCACAGCCAAAAGTTCACCGAGAGGCATATGAACTAAATAAACAACCTGTGAGGTGGATCAACTTCAAAAATGGATATTATGATCCGGTTACGGGTGAAATGCTGGAACACAATCCGGATTATCTGACAATCAATCAGATTCCATTTCCCTATTATCCAGAGGATTGTGAGCAGGTGTTACAAGGTGGAGAAAATATCAAAAAGTATCTTGCATCGTCTCTTCCAAATAAAGAAGAACAGCAGACATTCTGGGAGTATTTTGGATATTGCATGACACAGGATACGCAGTTTCAGAAATTCCTTACACTGAAAGGAAATGGTGGAACCGGAAAGTCTGTGGCAGTATCACTGATCCAGTATGTGGTTGGAATCACCAATATGTCCAGCATTTCTTTACAGGATTTGAACAAACGATTCTATGCGACTGGAATGTACGGAAAGCTACTAAATGCCTGTGCGGATATTCCATGTAAAGCAATGGAGAACACAGATGTATTAAAGAAAGCAGTCGGTGAAGATACACTGATCTATGAGAAAAAGGGGCAGGATGCAATCCATTTTCACTCTTATGCGAAGCTACTTTTTTCTACCAATGAAATGCCGCAGAATCTTGAGGATAAATCAGATGCTTTTTATCGTAGACTACTGATTCTTGATATGAACCGAGTAGTAAAAAGTGCTGAAAAAGATCTGCACTTAAAGGAAAAGGTACAGGCAGAATCCGATTATGCAATTCATATGGCGATGATTGCATTGAAAAATCTGTACGAACAGGGAAAGTTCACGGAGAGCGAACACAGCAAAGAATGTGTAAGAGAAGTGCAACGGACGTCAGATAGTATCTGTGCTTTTATTGATGAGTCATTGGTGCGTGCCAAAGGGAAACGTCTGAAACGAAGTGAAGTGTTCCATATGTATGAGGAATACTGCAAAGAGAATGGCAGACAGGGGCATGGTAAATCCAACTTTTTCAGGAATATGACAGATAAAGGTTTCCTTCTGAAGCAGTACAATGGTGAGTTCTATTATCAGGATATTGCAGTTAAGGAAGAAGATTTTTGTCCTGTAGATCCAGAAGAAAGAATACCTTTTGAAGAAACAGATATAGATTATAAACAGTTACAATTAAATATGAATCAGGGAATTAAGGGCATTTAGGGCAAAATAAGCAAAAAGAAATGTTACCGGAGCAGGAAAAATAACAAAGATAGCTGCCAGAGTACATAAAATTTTGCTTTTTTTACACTGATTGCCCTTTTTCAGGTATCAACGTTTTAGCTGATACAAATATAGGTTTTTCCCGAATTTGGGAAAAAGTAAAAAAATAAAAATTAAGAAAGTGTGAGGTATGATTATGAGAATGATGAAAAACAACAATAATGAAACAGTTATGGTGATCGGGATTGATCATGGTTATGGAAACATGAAAACTGCCACCAGATGCTTTCCATCCGGTGTAGCCAGATATGACAAGGAGCCAATCTTTCAGAATAATCTTCTTGTTTACAATGGCATGTATTACCAGATCGGAGAGGAACACAAGGAGTTCTGTGCAGAGAAAACGCAGGATGAGGACTATTATGTGCTGACACTGGCGGCTATCGCAAGAGAACTTGATGGGAAAGGTATGAACAGGGCAACGGTACATATCGCAGCCGGACTTCCCCTTACCTGGGTAGCTACACAGAAAGAAGACTTTCAGAAATATCTTCTCCAGAATGAAAGTGTGGATTTTACATTCCGTAACAAAGACTACCATGTAGAGTTTGCAGGAGCTGATATTTACCCACAGGGATTTGCAGCAGCCTTCTACCGCTTACAGGATTTCAAAGGAATCAATATGCTGGCAGATATTGGAAATGGAACTATGAATATTATGTATATCAATAATTCCCGTCCATTAGAGAAGAAATGCTTTACAGAGAAATATGGAACGCATCAGTGTGTGCTTGCTGTAAGGGAATCCCTGCTGAAAGAACTGGGAACAGTGGTGGACGATCTGGTGATTGAGCAGGTGATCCGTACCGGGACAGCAGATATTGGTGAGAAATATCTGACAGTCATTCGTAAAGCTGCCGGAGATTATACGAAAGAAATTTTCCATAAGCTGAGAGAACGGGAATATAATCCAGAACTGATGCGTCTGTATGTGGTCGGCGGTGGCGGTTGTATGATCCAGAATTTTGGAGAATATGACAAGAGCCGGGTGACAATTGTACGGGACATCTGTGCCACAGCGAAAGGCTATGAAGCAATGACCGTAAGGAAAATCCAGAGAAACGGAGGGATGCTTGTATGAGAAAAGAACGGAAAATCATCAACACAAATATCCGTTTGAATCTTTGTGATGAACAGGACAGGCAGGCATGGGAATATTTGCAGACGATGGACAGGGAAAAATATAAATCGTACACCAGAGCAGTTGTAGTTGCTTTAAACGATTATTTTTCCAGAGAGTACAGGAATGAAGCAGATCCGTATCTGGAAACCAGAGAAAAGGAAGATGCTTTTCTGGAAAGAGTGGAAACAGCTGTCCGGGATGGAGTGAAAGAATCTGCCCCGATGGCTATAGCGAAGAATCTGATGGAAATGCTTGTACCGTTTGTAAAAGAATCGGTAGGAGAAAGTAAGCTGTCGGACAGAATACTAACAATGGAAAAAAAGGATGGAGAGATTACAGAAGATAATCTGGACTGGGAGAAAGAAGCTGATATGGATGCAGCACTGGATTTTGCAGATAGTTTTTAGTTGGCTGCAGAATAACAGTAACAGAGAATAAGATTGACAGTAAGGAACAGCTTTACAAAAACAGAATAGCAGAAAAAGACAATGGCAGTGGTGATATTTCAGACATTATGAATTGGAGAAATGTTTATGACTGCTATTTTTATGTCTTTTAGCAGAGCTTGAAAGAGATCCAGTAAAAGAAAGACAGAAATAACAGGAAAATATAACAGAAAAGCGTTGGTAGATGGGTGGATGGAACAAGCAAGGTGAAGAAAAGAATAGAGTGCCGGATACGGCACATGATTGTCCGATACTTCGCATCGGAGTGATGCACGAACAGCCTGTTTCAGAAAGAGAAAATCTATCGAAAGGGGAGCTTTTCTCTTTCTTCCACAGTCAGTTCCTGCACCACAAAACCACCGTCATCTCTATTTAGGTTGGATAACGCAGAGGAAAAATGTTACTTGACTGGTGCTAGTTCAGTGGTGGGGAGATGACAGGCAAGTTTCGCAAAGTGGCAAGCCACTATGCACCGGAGCCAGCCTTTGGGCTGTTCCTAAACTTGCCAGAGGGCTCCGCCCCTTGGAACCCCGGCACGTCAATGGCGTAAGTATTCCTGCGAAATGTCCACCGGACATTCCTACGGAACACTTACTGATTGACTAGGACGCTGTCCTGCACCTGTATAAGAGAGCGTTGCACTCTCTTATAAATCTCCTACCAATATGCCGCCAGAACGCTGTGGCTGTTAACAAAGAATGAAAATCAAGCAATGAAAGGAGACAAAAGCCTATGAGAAAACGAAATCATACAGTAACCATACGGATGAATAAAGAGGAATACGATTTGTTTCAGAGCAAGGTTAAAGAATCCGGAAGAACACAGCAGGAAGTTGTGATAAAAGCAATCGCAGACTTGAAGATAGCAACGGCAGAGGAAATAGAAGAACTGAAAAGACTGAACCAGATGTTTGCGGATATCCTTTGTCAGCTCCGGGGAGCTACGACAAATATCAACCAGATTGCAAGAAAACTGCATACAGATGGAGAAATCCCAAACGACAGTATGTTGTATTTCCTCAATAAAAATATTCTCAAGTATCGGAAGGAGAGTGAAAGGATATGGCAGTTAATAAGACGATTAATAAGCGGACAAATACACATGGAGCAATGAGAAATTGTATTGAATATGTTTTACGACAGGACAAGACAAGTGAGCTGCTTACTTATATAACAGGCCCGTACTGTCACAATGAAATTAATTATGATCTGGTGTACAGAACCTTTTTGGAAGAAAAGAAGATGTGGAATAAAGATACAGGGAGAATGTATGCCCACAACATTATTTCCTGGCATAAGGATGAGCAGATCACCCCGGAGCAGGCATTTGAATTTGGAAAAGAGTTTGCAGAAAATTGGTTCAGTGGATTCCAGACCTTAGTGGCTGTGCATAAGGATAAAGACCATATCCACTGCCATTTGGTTACTAATTCAGTGAGTTATGAAGATGGGAGAAAGCTGCATAACACCAGAAAAGATCTGGAACGTATGAAACAGCTTACCAATCAGATGTGCCGGGAACGAGGACTGACCGTTGCCGAAAAAGGAAAGCATTTTGATGGAAGTCAGATTGAAAAAGGGGAAGTCATTGCATGGAGCAAAGACAAATATAATCTGTTCCGTCAGCAGGTAAAGGATAGCTTTGTAGCGGACTGTGCAATGGCAGTGTTAAAAGCACTGGAAAATTGTATCAGCAAAGAAAAGTTTATAGAAAAAATGAAGCAGTTCGGATGGAACGTAAACTGGACAGAGAAACGGAAGCACATTACTTTTCAGAACCAAGAGGGAAAGAAAGTACGTGACAGTAATCTGTTCAAAACATTTCATTTGGATATCAGCAAGGAGGGACTAGAGAATGAATTTAATGGAAATAGGAAAAAAGCCAGAGATTCAGCCAACAGAGACAGCAGATCAGATGAAGAACTTGCCGGATACTACCGACAAGTGGAAGCAGCTTGCGAAGGAGCAGGCGGCGTCACTGGAGCTAGTGACGGAAGAGAGAGACGAGTTACAGGTGAGAAATCAGAAGATGAACGAGTTTATCCAGAAATTTCAGGAAAGGACACACAAGCTGAAAATGGAAAAACAGAAGCTATTCTTCGAGAATCACGAAATGCAAGACGAAATTCGGAAATTAAACGACGAAATTCATCGTTTGACAACCGAACTGTCCGAAACGCAGAAGCTGAATCAATCGCTTCAGAAGAACAACGACGATTTGAGGAACAGAAACGGCTTGAAGAGCAGGAGCGAGCAAGAGCAGCTCGAAGAAGAAATAAAAGACGTTCGGGACCAGAACTCTAAATTGCAGATACAGGTTAATAAATCATCTGTTGAAGCAGTAGATGAAGCACAGAAGAAACAAAAAGAAGCAGAGAAAAAGATAGAGCAGGCAGAATCCAAAGCCCGTAACGAAAAGAAACGTGCTGAGCTGGAAATTCGTAAAGCGAAAGAAGAAGTAAAGGACAGAACGGAAAGCATGAAGTCTATAGAATATTTCTGGGGAATGGGATACATTACGGTAGTCCTGTTTGCAATTCTACAGAATGGTGCTTTTCAACATGATTTCATAGATTTTTTTATGGCTCCATTCATGTGGTATGTTCGATTTTGTAAATGGCTGGTATATCCAACTTATGATAATGGATTTAACCAGAAAATAGCATATACAGGTGGGGAAGTATGGGTTATCAGGATTCTGGCAATCGTAGCTGTGCTTTTCATAATGGGAATCATAATGGTGATAATTATGGAAACAATAAAACAATACAAAAAAATGTGGAACGAAATTTCACAAATGTTTTTGATTGGAAGCCTTTCAGGGATAGCAGTGCTTGGGGATGTAACTAGAAAATATCTGCCGGTGAATTTGATTTTGCTATTTATACTCATTAATATGGGTATCATGCTACTCAGAATATATCTTCGGAAGAAGTTTGATTATATGTAATTTGTTATTTTAATGACCAGTGGGTGGTACCTGACAAATGATAAAGCTGTTATTATGATTGCACACCGCCTAAAAACAGTACAGAAAGCTGAACGGATTTTCGCTCTGGAGAATGGAAAACCGTACAGCAGGGAATACATGAAGAACTTGTGAGACAGGATGGGATTTATCGTCATTTTATTGTTGAAAGAAGAGAGGCAACAAAATGGAGAGTTTAGGAGTCTAAATGTCTGGTGCGGCGATATTCCAAAGGTGATACACCAAAATGCTTTTTAAACACAGAGGCAAATTTGCTCTGATTCAGATATCCGACCTGTGCTGCAATCTCAGCTACAGACAGTCGTGTTGAGGCAAGCAGTTCGCCTGCTTTATTCATACGCATTTCACGCAGATAGACAGAAATATTCTGTCCGTAAACACCGCGAAAATAATTTTTTAGACTGGTTTCGCTGATAGAAAAATATTCAGCCAATTCCCACGCAGGATGATGCAGCCTTAGGTCTGAGGTGATGATATTTTCGACCTTTTTAGCAATATTAACCTGAGATTCAGTAAAGAAAGTGCAGGCCTGAGACTTAGGGATAGCCTCCAAATTTTGTAGTACTGAGAATAAAGCGAGCGTATATATTTTCATTTGAATGACTGCAAAAGAGGCCGGAAAATCATATAATTCCCATAGTTTTTTGAGAATTTCCTCAGTTTCGTGGGTCGCTGTCGATATATAAGTGCTTCCATGAGGACAAAACATCTTTGAGATTTTTCTGAAATCAATGCTAAATTCATTTTGTACCCATGTATTTTCTAAAGTAAATGTATCTATATCAATAAAGAATTCAAGCCCCTCATAGATGCGCTTTGGATAAACATATTCTTTTTGGGCGAAGCATTCTGTGAGAGAAAGTTCTCTGTCTTTGATGTAGACAAAATTTTGGTTGTTCAGGATCATTTCACAACGACCTGTCACACAATAGTTAAGAAGCAATGGACCTTTTGTAATGGAGCTGTCTGATCGAAGGTCGGGAGCCGTCCAGGTTGGAGAATTTATAAAAATATATGCCAGAGACAGACCGGGAAAAAGTGAAAAAAAGGTCATCGAACCTTTACCTTCCTTCGTATTTAATATAAGCTCCATACTATATTCAGCCTGTTTTATGGATATACCTGGTATTTTGATACATTTTTTGATCACGTCGTTAATTTTCATAGAAGATCTCCCTGATATAAGTACTTTTGCCCTGTAACAGATAATATTATAGGATTTGAAGAGAGCAGAGTCAACAATAAAACCCAATGCTGTTTGGAGCTAAAATGATATTTGGTTGTAGAGATATAACAAAACATATGGTATTTTATGGAGTAGTTAGATAGAGCTAATTATACAAGGGAGGTATTCTGTATGAATAACAAATTACAGGCGAAGGACCTGATTAATCTGGGACTTTTCACAGTCCTTTATTTTGTACTCGGATGTTGTGTGGCAATTCCGATTGGCTTTGTTCCGATATTTCTTCCGATTCTTGGTGCATTGTGGACACTGATCACAGGAATTCCATTTATGTTATTCCTGACAAGGGTAAAGAAGTTTGGTATGGTAACGCTGATGGCAATTCTGAGTGGCCTTTTGATGGGACTTACCGGAATGGGATATTGGGGTGTACCTTTGGGACTTATCTTTGGGCTGCTGGGAGATTTGATTCTGAAATTTGGCAATTATAAAAGTGTTAAAAGGAGCCTGATTGGATATGCAGTATTCAGTCTCTGGATGGTTGGTACATATATTCCAATGTACTTCATGGTAGAAGATTCAAGAGCCAGCTTCGCAGCCAGTTTTGGTAAAGAGTATGCAGATAAAGTAATGGCTGTCATGCCTATGTGGAGCATTGTTCTTGTGATTGCAGGTATCTTTATCTGCGCAATCATTGGAGGAATGATTGGAAAAGCGTTGCTCAAAAAACACTTTGTAAAAGCAGGAATCGTGTAATGGATGAGATATTATCTGCTACTGTTGACAGCAGAAATGGAATTGTTTTAGATCCTAGAACAAAATTGTTTATGCTTATAACGATTACAACATTGATGTTCAGTACCAGCAATGATGGAATCATGAATATAGTGAAACCAATACTAAGCCTTATACCATTTGCATTGATTTTGTCAGAGCACAAATTCAAAACAGCCGGTAAATATGCAGTTCTCTATGCGGTATGCTTTGTACTGGAGCGGCTGGCATTGAATGTTTGGAGTGGTATGATTTCTTTTCTGATATTGGCAGCAACATCAATTATGACGCGTTTTGCACCGGGAATTATGACAGGCGCATATCTGATTTCTTCTACATCTGTAAGTGAGTTTATCAGTGCAATGGAGCGGATGCATGTCACAGAAAAAATCATAATACCGTTGTCAGTTATTTTCCGTTTCTTTCCTACAATCAAGGAAGAATATCAGGCAATCCGGGATGCAATGAAAATGAGAAATATCCGTTTTGGTGGTAAAAATCCATTCCTTATGATTGAATACCGGCTGATACCATTGATGGTATCCGTAATAAAAATTGGTGATGAGCTGTCTGCAGCAGCTCTAACAAGGGGACTTGGTGCACCGGTCAGAAGAACCAATGTCTGCGAGATTGGCTTTCATGTACAGGATTTTATTGCCATTGTTGTTTGCTTTGCATGCTTTATATTGTTCTTTTTGCATCAGTATATTGTTTTTTGAGGTAGTACATTATGATAAAAATAGATCATGCAACATTTACATATGGAGAAAATAATGAATATTCTGTGGGAATCCGGGATATTGATCTGGAGATAGAAGATGGTCAGGTTATTGTGCTATGTGGGGAGAGCGGTTGTGGAAAAACAACACTCACTCGAATGATCAATGGGTTGATTCCACATTATTATGAAGGAAAATTAACTGGTGAGATATGGATAAATGGGATAAATGTTTCGCAGCAGCCACTGTATGATACAGCAAAAATTGTTGGAAGTGTTTTTCAAAATCCACGGTCACAGTTTTTTAATGTAGACACAACAAGCGAGATTACTTTTGGATGTGAAAATCTTGGAATGCCAAAGGAAGAAGTCAAAGATCGATTGCAGGCTACAATTCAGGAGCTGCATCTGAAAAAATTGATTGGACGCAATATTTTTCAGCTTTCAGGTGGAGAGAAGCAGAAGATTGCCTGTGCAGGGGTTTCTATTATGAAACCGGATATTTTTGTCCTGGACGAACCCTCTTCTAATCTGGATGCAGCTTCAATCATGGATCTGCGAAGAATAATCGCCCACTGGAAGGAACAGGGAAAAACAATTATTATATCGGAGCATCGCCTGTATTATCTGCGTGGGCTGGCGGATCGGTTTATTTATATGAAAGAGGGACAGATTATTCAGGATTATTCAGCCACAGAGTTTGAAAATCTGACAGAAGAAAAGCGAGGAGAGATGGGACTGCGGGCTTATGTTCTGGAAAATCTCCTTATGCCAGAGATGTTGATATCAGAAAGAACCACAATGGAGCTTCATGATTTTAATTTTGCATATAAGAATGGTCCACAGATTTTATATATCAGAGAATGTGAGATTCCGGCAAATCGGATTGTCGCAATTACGGGCAATAATGGAGCTGGAAAATCTACTTTTTCCCGTTGTTTCTGTGGTTTGGAAAAACAATGTGGCACAATCATCTGGAATGGAAAAACTTACAGACCAAAAGAAAGGCTGAAAGCCTGTTATATGGTTATGCAGGAAGTGAATCATCAGCTTTTTACAGAGACAATACAGGATGAAGTTATGATTAGCATGAAAGAAGAAAATGAGAAAGAAGCAGACAAATTTCTTGATATGCTGGATCTGATAAAAGTCAAAGACCGTCATCCAATGTCACTTTCCGGAGGTCAGAAGCAGCGGGCGGCTATCGCATCTGCAATTGCCTCCGGGCGCTCTGTGCTGTTTTTGGATGAACCAACCAGTGGTCTTGATCATAAGCATATGCTGGAGGTTGCAGAGGTTCTAAGAGAAGTGTGGGATACCGGAATTTCGGTTTATGTGATCACACATGATTTGGAACTGATTATAGAGTGTTGCACTGATGTCATTCATTTTGAAAATGGAACTATTGCAGATCAGTATCAGATGGATGCAGAAGGAATGGAGAAGATAAGAAAATATTTTATCCAGGGAAAGTGTTGTGGCAAGTGGAGTAAATCTGACTGATGGTAAAGGATATTGTAAATAGTTTTGGAAAGTAGATGAATGATAATTATGAGCAAATATAATCCTTTATGGAAGTGGATCAATAAAAATAAAACAGACGATTTCAAGTTGACTTTTGCTGAAATTGAAAACATTGCCGGAGTGCCTATAGATCATTCGTTCCTTACATTCAAAAAGGAACTTTTGCAGTATGGTTTTAAGGTGGTAAAAATTTCTATGAAGGAACAGACAGTAGATTTTGAAAAAGTCGAAGAGGAGGCTTAAACATGGAATCAAAGAAATAGAACTTGTAGTTGCATCTTCGATTGGTGCAGATCTTGCCATGGCATTTCTGACATAGGCAAAAATACCGTTAAAGCATGTATTTTTTGATGGTGGACAGTTTGTACAAATTGGAAAGGCAACACGCAAAATCATGGTTCCGTTCTTATATATAGCAATGAAAAGTTTATATTGGTCAAAAGGAAAGATGCTGAAGAGAATCATGTGGTGTGACGACGGCAAAATCAAACTACAGATGCATCTGCTAAGTGAAAATTGAATACACGGGAAAATTAAAAATCGAAACAGCAGACTTGACAAATTCCTGTAATGAGTTAAAATATAACAGTGCTATATAGCACTGTTATATTTTTGGAAAGAACTTTAGAGGATACGAAAAGAATGTCGACAAAAGCAGAAGATACACAGAAAAATATATTAAATACAGCCAGAAAACATTTCCTGAAAGATGGTCTGACCGGAGCATCTTTAAGAAACATTGTAAAAGATGCCGGACTTACTACTGGTGCATTTTACAAATATTATCCGACGAAAGAGGCACTTTTTGATGCACTGACAGATCCTTATATGGAACACATTTATCAGATTTATGATCAGATCGTTGAGGAGTTTGAAAAGCTTTCGGCCAGTGATCAGACAAGGAATATGTCGTATACATCCAGTGATGGAATGGAGCAGATGGTTGATTATATTTATGATCATTATGATAATTTCAGATTATTGTTGAAATGTGGAGACAGTGGAAAATTTGAACTATTCATACACAATATGGTAGAACGGGAAATGAAGTCCAGCCTGAAATATATGGAAAAGATGAAAGAGAACGGTGTGAAAATACCGATTGTAGAGGAAAGCCTTATGCATATGATCTATACGGGATTTTTTTCATCAGTATTTCAGATCATTGAGCATGATATAGACAGGGAGACTGCAAAGAAAAATGTGCATCAGCTGAAAGAATTCAATACAGGTGGCTGGGAACGATTGTGGAATATTGAATTCCCGGTATAACTAATGTAAGTCAGGTGGCTAATGCCAGTAAGCCACCTATTTTATTATATATGAGTTAGAATAAACTAATGAAAGAAACAACAATAAAACCAAAGTAAGGAGTGAACGAATGTGAAAGAAAAAAAGAAGTCGGCAATCAGCTGGATCCTGACATGGGCCGGACAAAAAAGAATTGCCTATGTGTGGAGTGTGTTACTTGCAATAGGAAATGTGATTTTTAAGATTTTGCCGTATTTTATTATTGCAGATGTAGTAAAGCTGTTTTTAAATGGTGAAAAGGAGTTTGAAATATATCTTGCAAAAGCGGTTCTGATTGCATTATCGTTTATCATTGCAGAACTGCTTCATTCACTTTCGACAGCATTGTCACATAAAGCAACGTTTGCAGTACTTGCAAATATAAGAAAATCCTGCTGTGACAAGCTGGCGCGGGTACCTCTTGGCTATGTGAAAGACACACCTTCCGGTACATTTAAAAATATCATGGTGGAAAGAATCGACAGTATCGAGACAACACTGGCGCATATTGTCCCGGAATTCACGTCCAATCTGCTAGCACCGATTGTGATTTTGATTTATTTCTTCCTGACAGACTGGAGACTGGCACTCTGGTCATTGGTGCCGGTTATAGTGGGATTTCTTTCCTATTTTGGAATGATGCTGGATTATAAACCAAGCTTCGAGAGAACGGTTCAGACAACAAAAGATCTGAATGATGCGGCAGTGGAATATATTGACGGAATCGAAGTGATCAAGGCATTTGGAAAGACAGAAAGTTCTTATGCAAAATTTACAAAGGCGGCTATGGCTTATGCAGATTCCTTTATTTCCTGGATGAAACGGTGCTCAATCTTTCATGGACTGATGATGGTGGTCACACCTTATACGCTTCTTACGGTATTGCCGTTTGGGGCACATTATGTAGCCAATGGAACACTTGCGATTTCAGATTTTGTCATCTGCATTATTTTATCACTTGGAATCGTTGGACCGTTGATCACAGTGGGTTCCTATACAGATGATCTTGGCAAAATCGGAGTGATTGTTGGTGAAGTGGCAGGAATTCTGGAACAGCCGGAGCTTGAACGTCCAGAGAAAAGTAAAAGTGTTCCAAAAGATAACTCCGTTACTCTTGAAGATGTCAGATTTGGTTATCACGACAAAGAAATCCTGCACGGAGTAACTATGGAGCTGAAAGCAGGAACGGTAAATGCAATCGTAGGACCTTCCGGAAGCGGCAAGTCGACCATCGCAAAGCTGATTGCGTCCCTGTGGGATGTGGATTCCGGAAGCATCAAAATCGGTGGAGTTGATGTCAAAGAACTGGCATTTGCAGATTTTAATCGGAAAATTGCATATGTTGCACAGGACAATTATCTGTTTAATGAAACAGTCCGTGAAAATATCAGACAGGGAAATCCGGATGCTACAGATGAACAGATCATCGAGGTGACAAAGAAAAGTGGATGCTATGAATTTATCATGCAGTTGGAGAATGGATTTGATACGGTTGTAGGAGGTGCAGGAGGACATCTGTCAGGTGGCGAGAGGCAGCGTATCTCCATTGCAAGAGCAATGTTAAAGGATGCTCCGATCGTGATCCTTGATGAGGCAACTGCCTACACAGATCCGGAAAATGAGGCAATTCTGCAGAATTCTATCGCAAAACTGGTAGCAGGGAAGACCCTGATCGTAATAGCACACAGACTTTCTACTGTTAAGGACAGTGACCAGATCTTTGTTGTAAATGATGGAAATGTAACAGCACATGGCACACATGAGGAACTTCTGGTGTCATGCCCGCTTTATAAGGAAATGTGGAATGCCCATATTTCTGTAAAAGATACGGTGAAGGAGGGAGAATGATATGTTTGGGATTCTGGCAAAATTCTTTCGTTTTTCAGGCAGGGAAAATGGCAATAAATTTAAACTGTCGATAGTGATCGGACTCATGGAGGCTCTTGCCTCAGCAATGAAGATTCCGGCTATTATGTACATACTGATTGGTCTGCTGAGTGGGAAACCGACAGGAAAATATATTGGAGGCTCCGTTGCGATTATGGTTCTTGCAATTGTAGTCGACGTAATCTGCAAGAGATACTCTACAGTGCTTCAGACAGAGGGAGGATATAATGCAAGTGCTTTTATGAGAATCAAGATTGCAGAACATCTGCGATATCTGCCGATGGGGTACTTCAATTCCAATAGTATCGGGGAAATTTCTTCCATTACAACCAATACAATGGAAATACTTGGCGATGTGGCTGCGAGAGTGGTTATGCTGACCATGCAGGGAATTCTGGAAACATCCATGATCATTCTGATGTTGTTTCTTTTTGACTGGAGAATCGGACTGATCGCCGCAGCAGGAGTACTTATTTTCTTTGGAGTCAATTCTGTGATGCAGAATGTGGGAAAAAAAGATTCAGAGCAAAAAGTGGTATGCGATACAGAACTTGTAAACCAGATCATGGAGTATCTGCAGGGAATATCAGAAGTAAAATCATACAATCTGCTTGGAAAAAAGGCAAAGAGATTAAATGATGCAAATGAAGCATGTGAAAAGATCAATACAAAGATGGAGATGTTGTTTGTTCCCTATCATTTTCTGCAAAGTGTGATAACAAAAATCACAGGTGCAGTGATTGTAGCATGCAGTGCATATTTTTATATTAATGGAACTATGAGTGCGGTCTATGCGATCGGTATGACAATTTCAGCATTTATGCTTTATGCCAGTCTGGAATGTGCAGGAAATTATTCCTCTCTTTTACATGTGGTAAGCGTATGTGTAGATAAAGCAAATGCAATATTGGAGCTGGATACCATGGATATCGACGGTAAAGAAATACAGCCGGAAAATTACGATATCAGACTTTCTAATGTTTCGTTTTCTTATGACAAACGGAAGATCATTGATGATATATCGCTCTCTATTCCGCAGAAAACGACGACAGCAATCGTTGGACCATCTGGTGGAGGAAAATCAACACTTTGCAATCTGATTGCCAGGTTCTGGGATGTGGATTCCGGGGAAGTGACACTTGGAGGTGTGAATGTAAAAGACTACAGCATGAACAGTCTGATGAGTAATTTCTCATTTGTGTTTCAGTCGGTGTATTTGTTTGCAGACACCATTGAGAATAATATTAAATTCGGACGCCAGGATGCAAGTCATGAGGAAGTGGTGGAAGCGGCGAAGAAAGCATGTTGTCATGATTTCATCAGCAAACTTCCGAATGGATATGACACAGTGATCGGAGAAGGAGGAGCCACACTTTCCGGTGGTGAGAAACAGCGTATTTCAATAGCCAGAGCAATCATGAAAGACGCACCAATCGTTATATTAGATGAGGCAACAGCAAATGTTGATCCGGAGAATGAAAAGGATCTGATGAATGCAGTAGATGCACTTACAAAGGAAAAAACGATTATTATGATTGCCCACAGATTAAAAACAGTCAGACATGCAGACCAGATTGTGGTTATTGACAAAGGAAGAATTGTACAGCAGGGAACACATGAGCAGCTAATGAAGCAGGAAGGTATTTATAAGAGATTTGTGGATGCAAGGCAGCAGGCAGTAAGCTGGAAACTGGCCCACTGAGAAATAATCCACAGTTGGAGAATATCCAAATTGAATTGTCTGAAAGAGATTTCATTTAAGTTTCTCTAAGTTTCACTTGTATAGGTGGAATGAGGAAAATTCAATAGAGCAATATGAAAAAAGCACTGAAAACCGTTGGACTAATGGTTTTCAGTGCTTTCTTCTTTGGTTAAAGAGAAAAAACATAATAAATTTAAGTTTTGCTAAGTTTCACTAAGTTCTGCATTTGCAGATCGCCATTGCCTTTTCGGCTCATATTTCCCACACCCATCACAGGTCTGTGGCCAGTTAATTTTCCACTCAAAATACTCATCTCTGGTAATTTTACCGGATTTCAATTCTTCTTTTCTGAGAACCCATTCTTTCATAAAATCATTGAGAACTCCATAATTGAACCACATACCAACAGGTGGATGAGCCGGCCAGTTATCAGAATCATGATAACGGACAGCGGTATCCTCACTGGAATTGCATTTTTCACCCGGATAGGTTTCTAACTGAAAGAGATTAATAGCTGCTGGGTTAAATTCATCAATCCAGAATAGGATTTCTATAAGTTCAGATGCATCCATAGTAGTCGGTTCGTGTAGTACCAGTGGATTTACATCCAGAATCTTAGCCATTTCAGTTACAAGATCTTTACGGGGAACCCTGTAATTTGTTTCGTATTGGGCTAGGCGGTTTGCACCTTTATCACCCCAACCGAGGGCAGCACCAAGTTCTGCCTGCGTCATATGCCGGAATGTCCGGATTTTTTTTATTTTATCACCGATTGTCATATCAGATTTCCTGCTTTCTTTTTGATAAATCTATTTTACTACCAAAAACAATGAATGTAAACAGAAAGATTCGCATTGAAGCGAATAAAATACTTGACATTCGCATTAAGGCGAATTAAAATAACAGTACAATAAAGATTCGCACGAAAGCGAATGTACAGATGAGGATAAATAGTTTTTGCAAATTATTGCAAAATGAGGTTGGTAAAATCCTTCTGTCAGGCTTTATTAGTGAGAGGATTTTTTTGAAGTGAACAACATTTTGGTGTTTCCAGGCTGTAATAAGTGAAAGGATATTCAAAAAAACTCTTTTGTACCTTGAAAATTACATGAGCTGTATAATCTGATCTCACAGATGCCATAACCCTGTAAATGATTTTATGGGCGAGCGTCGAAGATACTCCGGAAACGACTGGTAAGCTTGCGAAGAAGCTGGCAGTATTCAGAAATACTCTGATAGAGGTTGACTGTGACGTTGACAACGGGTTATACAAATGGAAGCCAACACGCCGAACAGAATATGCAATGCCATAGTAATAGATAAAATTTGAGAACAAAATGTGAAAGGTAAGGTGATGTGATTGAGAAAATTGTAGGTATAGGACAACTGATACAAAGAATATGTTGGAAAAGAGGTGAGCATCATGGTGAATCAGTCGGTAATAGATTCTAGTGTTGATCTGGAGCAGTTAAAGGACATTGAAGATTTAATTCCTGATATGGATAAAGCTATTTCTGAGAAAGTGGAAACTTTTCTGGATAAATCCGGCGATCAGCCGTATGCTCACATGAATGAAGGATATGTAGTGGTTGTGGAGATGACAGGAGAAATGGATGCCACAGATGCCATTAGTGATTATCTGAGAAAAAGGACGGAGTTGATGTATTAAAATGTCTTGCAAAGGTACAGATGTTATGTTAATGTGAGGTCAGGGAAAATGAACGTGATACATGGTTTCTGACTTCAAATTCAATGGAATAAGTAAGTTGGGAGCGATGTAAAATGGAACAGATGCAAATGAATATGCCAGATATATACGATGCTGCATTGTATCTTCGATTATCGAAAGATGATATGGAAGAGGGCGGTGCGAAGTCAGAGAGCAACAGCATTGCAAATCAGAGAGAGTTACTTCGGAGCTTTGTAAAAAGCCAGCCGGATATTCAGATCTTTGATATATATGTGGATGACGGATACTCAGGAGGAAATTTTGATCGACCTGAGTTTAAACGAATGACAACTGATATAGAAGCTGGAAAAGTAAATTGCGTGATTGTAAAAGACTTATCCAGATTCGGAAGAGAATATATAGAAGCCGGGCGATGGATCGAAAAGACCTACCCGGCTTTAAATGTGCGTTTTATTTCAGTTACAGACCAGTTTGACAGTAAAACAGCAGATTTTTCAGAGAAGTCATTTGTAGTTCCAATCAAAAATTTCGTAAATGAAAGCTATTGTCGGGACATTTCCGGTAAAGTGCGAAGCCACCAGAAAATCAAACGTGAAAAAGGTGAATTTATTGGAGCGTTTGCCCCGTATGGTTACTGCAAAGATCCAGAGAATAAGAATTGTCTGGTGATTGATTCTTATGCATCAGATATTGTAAGAAAAATATTTTCGTGGAAAATTGATGGATTCAGTCTTGGAGCAATCGCAGAAAAACTGAATGTACGTCATGTGCAGTCGCCAAAAGAATATAAAAAGGCAAATGGCGAGAATTACAATTCTGGATTTCACAGCTCAGACACACCGAAATGGTCGGCAGTGCAGATTAAAAGGATTCTGACCAACGAGGTTTACATTGGAAACATGGTGCAAGGCAAGCAGGAACGAATCAGCTATAAGGTAAAGCAACGTCTGGATAAGCCAGAATCAGAGTGGGTGAAAGTAGAAAATACGCATCCGGCAATAATCAGGCAGAATGATTTTGATGTGGTGCAGAAGCTACTTCAGTATGATGGCAGGGCATCGAAAACATCGGACAGTGCAAACTTTTTTTCGGGTTTTGTATTTTGCGGAGATTGCCATACACCGATGATACGCAGGGTAAATCAGTATAAGGGAAAGAAAAAAGCCTTTTATATTTGCCAGACAAAAAATAAAGGTGGAGATTGCACCAGACACAGTATTCCGGAAGAGGTGCTGAAAAGGATTGTATTGAAAGAGATTCAGGCATATACGGCACTTTTCGTAGACTATCAGATGATTATGGAAGAACTTTGTGAAATGAAAGTCAGTTACGATCAGGTAATCGGTTATGATACGCAGATTAGTAAGTTGCAGGAAGAATATAACCGTTATTACAGCCTGAAAGCATCTTTGGGTGATGACTTGAAAGAGGGATTGATCAGCAAAGAGGAGTTCGATGATTTTCGGGAAAGTTACGGAAGAAAATGTGAAGAACTGGAGCAGATGATTGAAAACCAGAAAAAACTGGTAAAGCAAATGTTTGAGGGTGGAGTGTCTGCAACTGTTCAGTTGGAGGACTGGAAGAAATCACTGGAAATCAAAGAACTGGATCGCACATTGCTGGCACTGACTGTAGATAAAATCTATATTTATGAAAACAAACAGATCAAAATTCATATCCGTTATCAGGATATGATTGAGAAAATGAAAGTCATAAGACGGTTTTATGCGGAACACCGGACAGAGTGCAGGAAAGAGGTGGGATAAATGGCAAGGACAGCAAAAAGATATAAGAAAAACACAGAGAAGAAAGTTCTTGGGATTCCGGTATGTATGGCTGCAATTTATGTCAGATTATCCGTAGACAGTGATGAAAAAAAGTCAGAACCTATTGAAACACAGGTTACGCTGATAAAAGAGTTCATTCAGAAGCACAATGAAAATCCGAACAGAGAGTATGAAATTGCTGTATATAACATTTATTCTGATCTGGGAAAAACCGGAACAAATTTTGACAGACCGGGATTTGAACGGATGATGAATGATGTCAGGGAAGGTAAAATAAACTGTATTCTGGTAAAGGATTTCTCACGATTTGGAAGAAATTATATCGAAACTGGCAACTATCTGGAAAAGATTCTTCCTTTTATGAAAGTGCGGTTTATTTCTGTATGTGACAACTATGATTCATTTGCACCGGATGCCAAGAATCAGGAATTATCCATGAATATCAAGAATCTGGTGAATGATGCTTATGCGAAAGACATTTCCGCAAAAGAACGGGCAGCGAAACGTATTGCACAGAAAAATGGTGAGTATGTGGGATCTACAGCTCCATATGGATATTGTGTGGAAAAGATAAATGGAATTTATAAGTTGATGGTGGAACCGGAAGCTGCAAAGATTGTCCGCAGGATTTTTGAAGAATATGCTTCGGGAGATGGCGTACAGAGCATTATTGACAGGCTGTTTGAGGATAGGGTACATCGGATTTCAGATTATAACCAATATCATCATGTGTACTGTCAGGACGGAGAGAACCTTCATCAGTGGGGAAATTCTTCGATACGTGCAGTGCTGAACCGGAATAATTATTATGGCGATCTGGTTCAGAGAAAATATGAATCCAGATTTCAAAGAGGTGAAAAATGGTGTGACATATTGGACGAGAGCCAGTGGATTATTACGCCAAATGCCCATGAGCCAATTATTAGCAGAGAATTGTTTGAAAAAGCACAGGTCAGGCTAAAAGCAGCACAACAGAAAGCAACAAAAACTACTGCAGGGTGGGAAGATGATGAAAGAGCATTTTACAATGTATTCTATTGTGGTGATTGTAAGCGGAAAATGTGTACACGTAGATACAGAGGCAATGTGTATTACTTTTGCAATGCTGCCTGGTATCGGGATGAAAGAAAATGTAGTCACAAATCTATTTCCGAAGAGAAGCTGCAGAAAATTGTCCGTTCGGAGCTAACCAGACAGTTTCAGTTATCTGGATTGCGGAAAAAGGATATGTCTGCTATAAGCAGTGCGGTATTTCTTTCCAAAATCAATGAGATTCAAACTGAGATCAGAAAATTGGATGCAGATAGGGAAAGACGTTCAGAAAAACTGGCACAGGCATTTATGAAATATAAAGAGGGTGAATTTTCCAAAGAAGCCTATATAGAAATGAAAGATGACCGTAATAACTGGAAAGAGTTTTGTGAAGAGAGAAAGAAGTCTCTGGAGCAGACCATACGAAAGCTGGAAAAACAACAGAAAAAAGAAGCCAGATTTTTACGAAGTCTGTTGGAACTGGATGGGACAACCAGAATCAATGCGGAACTTGCGGAGGGCTTGATTGAAAGTATGTATCTGTATGGTGATGGCAGACTGGAAATCAACTTCGGGTTTAAGGGGGCGGTAGAACATGAGTGATCAGAAACTGATTATTGGATATTACCGTCTTTCCATGGAAGATGATTCAGAGGGAGAAAGTAACAGCATTATCAATCAGAGAAAACTGGTAAAAGATTATATTTCCAATATCCCGGAACTGGCTTCTATGCCATTTCAGGAGTTCTACGACGATGGATATTCTGGTTCCAGTATGGAGCGTCCGGCAATTAAGCAGGTTCTGGAACTTGCTAGGGAGAATAAAGTGCAGTGTATTGTGGTAAAAGATTTTTCACGTTTTGCCAGAAACTATATTGAGATGGGAACTTATCTGGAACAGATTTTTCCATTCCTGGGAATACGATTTATTTCTATCTCAGACCGATATGATTCTAAAGATTATATAGGAAAGAGTTCCGACATCGAAGTACAGTTTAAAGGACTGATCGCAGATTTTTATGTGAAAGACCAGTCTGTAAAGGTAAAATCGGCAGTCAGTACCAGACGAGGAAAAGGTGAGTATTGCTGTGGATCTGCACCTTATGGGTATCGAATCAATCCTGAAAATAAGAAAGAACTGGTGATTGTAGAGGACGAAGCAGAAGTGATTCGCAGAGTATTTGAACTGACAAATCAGCGGTATTCCAAGATGGAGATTTGTCGGTTATTTAATGAAGAGGGGGTACTGACTCCCTTGCAGTCCATGAGCAGACGACAGAAATCAGACAGCAAGAAAGCTGCATCAAGAGGACTGCAGTGGACGAGTGATATGATACGGAAGATTGTGGATGATAAAACTTATATAGGCTGTATGGTCTATGGAAAGACAAAAATTCCAGATCCCGGAACAGGGAAAGAAGTACCGGTACCGAGAAATCAGTGGAAAGTGATGGAAAATCATCACGAGCCGATCGTATCAAAAGAAATTTTTGAAAAAGCACAGTCCTTGCAGATCAGATACACCAAGAAAAGCAAATTCGACAGGGAAACAACATTGTTAGGTGGCTATGTGAAATGCGGAAATTGTCGCAGAAGCCTGACTTCAAGCAGTCCGGTTCATGGTCATATCCTTTATAGCTGTGCTTACAGTAAAGGAAAAGAAGATACAGGATGCTTTGCCGGAAAAGCTGATAACAAAATGCTAGAGCATATCGTGCTGGCAGAAATTAAGGCATATTTACGTCAGAATATCAGCCAGGAACAGATGCAGCAATCTATGAGAAAACAGCATACGGACAGCATAGAAGCCTATGAGCTGGAAAGTACGGACTGTGAAAAACGTCAGGAGCAGATAAAGCTTCAGAACCGTCAGAACTATGAGAAGTATCATGAGGGACAGATGAACCAGAAACAGTTCATGGAAGCCAAGAAGCAGTTGGAAGAAGAAAGAGAACGATTGCAGAAATGTATACAGGAGTTGGAAGAACTGATAAACGGTGAGAAAGAAATCCTGATGAAAAAGAATGTTCCGGTGGAGCAGATGTTGATGTATTTAGGCTATGAAAAGCTGACACGAGAGATGCTGGAAGAATATGTGCAGGGGATATATGTGTATGATGATGGGAGAGTGGAGGTGGAATGGAAATCACTGGCTTGATTTGTAGCAATAATGTAACGTCCACTACTACTGAACTTGTAGCAATGACGTTACATCCTCCCTGCTGATTTTGTGACAACAATATAACGTCCTCTGTTCCAAAACAACGGTTTTATGGGAAAAATCGAGGAAAAAGTGGCAAAAAAGTTTGTAGCAATGACTTGACATCCTCGGGGAGATTATGCCTTTCAGAGAGCATACCAAAATGAAGATGATAGATGTTGTAATAAATGAAAAAATATGTTACGATACATACACAATGTGTAAATGAAAAGGGAAGAGAAAATGGAAATAAAAGATAAAATAAAAGAATTACGAGAAAGTACCGGAATGAACAGAAAGGAATTTTGTAAATATTTTGAAATCCCATACAGAACAGTAACAGAGTGGGAACGAGGAACCAGAAAGATGCCGGATTATGTATTACGTTTGCTGGCGTATAAAGTAAAGATGGATGATCTTATTGTAAAGGAAGATGTGAATGAAGAATAAAGTAATTGAAGTACAAAATGTGCATATTTCAATTTCGAAACAGAAGTTAGATGATTACATTTGCATTACAGATATTGCTAAGGCTAAATCAGATTCTGTCAGGGCAGCAGATGTGGTAAGAAATTGGTTGAGAAATCGTGGTACTTTGGAATATTTGTCTGTATGGGAACAGATATATAATCCCTATTTTAAAGTGTTCGAATCCGAACACTTTAAAAAGCAAGCAGGGTTATTGACTTTTACACCTAGTGTTTCGGAATGGGTAAATGAAACAAATGCCATTGGATTATATGTGAAACGTGGAAAATATGGTGGCACATATGCACACAAAGACATTGCCTTTGAATTTGCATCTGCGATCAGTCCGGTTTTTAAATTGTATTTAATTAAAGAATTCCAGCGGTTGAAGGAAGAAGAAAACAATTCTGAACAAAAGGAATGGGATGCAAAACGTTTTTTAAGTAAAAATAATTATCTGATCCAGACGGATGCTGTAAAAAGATACTTGCTTCCTCAAATGAATTACAGAGAAAACCTTCAATGGCTGGCATATGCGGAAGAAGCAGACATATTAAATGTAGCATTATTTGGATTTACGGCGAAAGCATGGAGAGAGGCAAATCCTGAACTTGCGAAGAAAAACAATGTCAGAGATTTTGCAACAATTAATGAATTAACAGTTCTATCCAATCTGGAATCACATAATGCACAGATGCTGCGTGAAGGAAAAGAAAAAGGAGAAAGATTCAAAATATTACAAGAGATTGCTGAATATCAGCTGAATGTCTTGAATGCAGCTGAAGAGATCAAAATGATAGATAGTGATGGAGCACTGTCAGAGGTATGAACCACAGGGTGAGTATTTTGTAAAATGTTTTGCTTATGTAGCTTATTTTATAAAGGTTGAATTGTCATTGCCATTACCATTGCCAATGGCGATGATAACGGCAATGAAAGTGGCGATAATATGACAATGACGTTACATCCTCCCCACTGATTTTGTGACAACAATATAACGTCCTCTGTTCCAAAACAACGATTTTATGGGAAAATCGAAGGAAAAAAGGTCAAAAAGTTTGTAGCAATGACTTGACATCCTCGGGGGTATTATGCCTTTCAGAGAGCATACCAAAGTAACTGCCTTTTTGTGAAGAAAATTGCGAGTATAAATAACAGTAAAAGATGAAGTATTTTGGAGAGGGAGATTAAATGGCAAACTTAAGATTAAAGAAACTGATATTTGAAGTTGTAGATAATCAGTTAAGAGAAAATAATCCGCCTGTAACAAAGGAATCTTATGACAAACTGATCGATGCAGGATATTCTGCGAGAGAGGCGAAAGAAAAAATAGGTGCGATTGTAATAGAAGAAATTTATGATGTAATGAAAGAAAATCAGCCCTATGATGAAAAAAGATATACGCAGGCGTTACGGAACATGGTACAGCAGTGTATAGACTATGAAGATACATATGAAATTCTGACAGAATGGGACGAATGGGGATTCAGCAGCCGATTGTAAAAGAGAAGAAAGTGTATCCAAATGATCCCTGTCCATGTGGCAGTGGAAAAAAATATAAGAAATGCTGTGGAAGAAAAAAGTAAGTGGAGAATATTTCAGCTGGGAAAGTTTTTTTGCAGCAGTTTTAATAGAAGAGACAAAAGACAGTTATATGGCATATACAAAACGAAAAATAAATCCGGCCTATTTAGACAAAACAATGAGTGGAGCTATTTTAAAACAGATGGGTAAAATTAAGCGAGAAGAAATGATAAATGATAGGAAAATCATATTAAAATTAGTGGAAATTAAAGAACAGTTTGTTTTAATGGAAATATTTTATATAAAAAACAAACTGTTTTTTTATCCCCTTTTTTCTTTGCGGTTCAGTTCTCGTGCATAAGCCAGGATCCGGTCTTTTATGTCGTGATTTTGCTGAAGAGTTTCTATCAGAGAATATAACTCCGGAGATTCGGAACGTGAAATAACGATATAATCACAATTCATGACATCTGAAGTTCCATATAAAAAGTCAATATTGCAATGAAAAATCTGAGCAATATAAGATACTGACGGATAAGAGGGTTCGCGTTCTCCTTTTTCATAGCGGCCGTAGGTCATGGCGGAAATATTAAGTTGGCGGGCGGCCTCGGCTTTGCTGATATTCATAGATGTTCTTAATTGAATTAAACGGTCAGGACGAAATTTCACTGTGATCACCTCTTGATCATAACCATTGGTTATGATATTGTAAAGTATAAGTGTAACCTATGGTTATTATAAGAATTATGTGCAAATAAAGCAAGAAAAATAAAGAGTATAACAGTTAATCAGGGGAATTGTTTATAGTGATGATTATACAGAAATAAGGAGTGGAAAACAATGAAGAAAATCTTATTTGTTGCAACCGGTGGTACGATTGCATCGAAAAAAACAGAAAATGGTCTGACTCCGCAGATCACGCCGGAAGAATTGATATCTTATATCCCGGAGGTGGAGAAGATTTGTGAGATTACAGCCGTGCAGCCCTTTAATCTGGACAGCTCCAATGTAGTGCCGGAAAACTGGAGCATGCTGGTAAAGGTTATACGGGAACATTATGATGCATTTGATGGATTTATCATAGCGCATGGCACCGATACGATGGCCTATACGGCGGCTGCACTTTCCTATATGATTCAGAATTCGCCGAAGCCCATTGTCATCACCGGTGCACAGCGTCCGATTAATCTGGATATTACCGATGCCAAAACAAATCTTTCGGACAGCTTTTACTATGCCTGTGACGATGCTTCCCAGGGGGTACAGATCGTGTTTGACGGAAAGGTGATCGCGGGAACACGAGCAAAAAAAGTGCGGACCAAGAGCTATAACGCGTTTTCCAGTATTGATTTTCCGTATCTAGCTGTGATACAGGATCGCCGGATTCTGCGGTATCTGCCGATGCTGCCATATGAAAAACCGGTGCGGTTTTATGAGAAGTTAAGTGATAGTGTTTTCTTATTAAAATTAATCCCTGGTATTCAGCCGGTGCTTCTTCCGGTAATTTTCGAACATTACGATGCGATTATCGTGGAGAGTTTTGGCGTCGGTGGGATTCCGTCCAGTATCAAGGATATGTTTTATGAACTTTGTCAGAAATATCCGGAAAAAATGATCGTCCTGTGCACGCAGGTTGCCCATGAGGGAAGTGATATGACGGTTTATGAAGTTGGACATGAAATGAAAAAACTGTGCAATGTACTGGAGTCTTACGATATGACACCGGAGGCGGTTGCAGCGAAGACCATGTGGCTGCTGGGAAATCGGCCGATGGACCATGAAAGCAGAGAAAAAGCATTTTATAAGCCGGTGAATTATGATACGGTGTGGTCATGATCTGTGAACCGGTAGATACCGCAGATACATCAGCAGAAGATGCAAACTTACCAACAATAAGCAAATCTACTGCACCGTACATAGCCTGTAGAAAGAGTGCCAGCAATACAGGAACTGCAAACAGAAGTAACGGCTGCATGATTTTTCCTTCGGTAAATGATGTGTTTTTTTCCATGTACTGAAATTCCTCCTTGTATAATTGATTTTGTTGAAAATTCAGTCGAATCAGGCAGATAACAAAAAAGCTGAATAAGAAAGCGGACATTTCAGTCTGCCATCTTATCCAGCTATTGTTTCTGATCGAACAAATCACCCTCCGATGAACAAAACGATTATATACTACATATTTTTGAATGTCAATTATGATTTTTATATGATCATCTGAAATAACATAACCAGTGTTACTGTTCACTCCCGTGTCAATCACTCCGCTGATTGACACGGAGGATGCATGTTTTGGCTTGAATGCATCTCGCCCCATCGTGTGAACAGTAACTATACTGATGTTCATAGGTAACTCTGAGTATATTTGGGATTGATTCTTCTGAAAAATGTGCTAGAATAAAGAAAAGACGAATATTAGATACCAGAGATTTGAGCAAGGTAGATGAAACGACAGGCAGTCGTTTTATTTGCCTTGCTTTTTTTGTGTGATAAAGGAGAGGAATGGATATGTTTGATGTTGTTATTATTGGTGCAGGAGTGACAGGCAGCGCGATTGCCAGAGAGGTTTCCAGATATAAGTTGAATACGTGTGTGATTGAAAAGGAAGAGGATGTCTGTAATGAGACATCCAAGGCAAACAGTGCGATCATCCATGCGGGATTTGATGCAGTTCCAGGAACGATGAAGGCAAAGTTAAATGTGATGGGAAATGCGATGATGGACAGAATCGCAGAAGAGCTTGACATTCCATTTAAGAGAAACGGCTCTTTGGTCGTATGTACGAAAGAGCAGGATCCGGAAGGACTTCAGGTTTTAATGGAGAGAGGTAAGAAAAATGGAGTTCCTGGACTTCAGATTTTGGACAAAGAGGCTCTGATCAAGAAAGAGCCGAACCTGGCAGATGATGTGACATGTGCACTGTGGGCTCCAACCGGAGGAATCGTTTGTCCATTCCATATGACAATGGGATATGCGGAAAATGCATACGAGAACGGTGTTCGGTTTTTCCTGAATACCAAAGTTGAAAAACTGGAAAAGACAGGAGAAGGATTTAGAGTTCAGGTTCATCACGCAGATACCTGTGTTGATGAGACAATCGAGACAAAACTTATTATTAATGCAACAGGAGTTTATGCTGATGAGATCAATAATCAGCTTTCAGACAGAAAGCTCCATATTACAACCCGTAAAGGGGAATACATGCTTTTGGATAAGACAGTTGGAGATTATGTGAAGAGTACAATCTTCCAGCTTCCGTCGAAAATGGGAAAGGGAGTACTGGTCACACCGACAGTTCACGGCAATCTGCTTGTAGGTCCTACAGCAGTAAATGTAGAAGATAAAGGTGCTGTAAACACGACAATGGATGGTCTGGATCAGATCGCAAGAGTTTCCTCTCATAGCGTTAAGAATGTTCCGCTTCGTCAGGTGATTACTTCCTTTGCAGGTCTTCGTGCACACGAGGATGGAGATGACTTTGTAATTGGTGAATCAGCGGATGTAAAAGGACTGATCAATGTAGCAGGCATTGAATCTCCGGGACTTTCTTCAGCACCGGCAATCGGTGTTACGGTTGCAGAACTTGTAAGAGACCTTTTGAATGCAGAAGAAAAGTCTGATTTTAATCCGGTGAGACATGGGATTTTAGATCCGGATACGCTTTCTCTGGAAGAGAGAAATCAGCTGATCAAAGAAAACCCGGCTTATGGAAATATTATCTGCCGCTGTGAGATGATCACAGAAGGAGAAATCCTGGATGCAATTCACCGTCCACTCGGCGCACGTTCTCTGGATGGAGTGAAGCGCCGGACAAGAGCAGGCATGGGGCGTTGCCAGTCAGGATTCTGTTCCCCAAAGGTTATGGAGATTTTGGAAAGAGAAGTCCCGATGCCGGTTGATCAAATTGGAAAAAACGGCGTTGGATCGGAATTTATCGTAGGTGAAAATAAAGAACTGGGGGATGAGTAAAATGAAAACATATGATTTGATCATAATCGGCGGAGGTCCAGCAGGACTTGCGGCAGCAGTCGCAGCGAAAGATAATGGGATAGATAATATTATGATTTTAGAAAGAGATAAAAGTCTCGGAGGCATTTTGCAGCAGTGTATTCATAATGGATTCGGTCTGCATACATTTAAGGAAGAACTGACAGGACCTGAGTATGCAGCACGTTTTATTGAGCAGGTAGAAGAACGTGGTATTGAATATAAATTAAATACAATGGTCATGGATATTTCTCCGGAAAAGGTAGTAACAGCTACAAACCGTGAGGATGGAATTTTGCTTCTTCAGGCAAAGGCGATTATCCTGGCGATGGGATGCAGAGAACGTTCCAGAGGTGCGCTGAACATTCCTGGATATCGTCCGGCTGGAATTTATTCTGCCGGAACGGCACAGCATCTTGTAAATATGGAAGGACTTATGCCGGGAAAAGAAGTTGTGATCCTTGGATCAGGTGATATTGGTCTGATCATGGCGAGACGTATGACGCTCGAAGGGGCAAAGGTCAAGGTAGTTGCGGAGCTGATGCCTTATTCCGGTGGATTGAAAAGAAATATTGTACAGTGCCTGGATGATTTTGATATTCCGCTGAAGCTGAGTCATACAGTGATTGATATAGAAGGAAAAAATCGTGTGGAAGCTGTGACGATCGCAGAAGTCGGACCGGACCGCAAGCCGATTCCGGGAACAGAAGAAAGATATACTTGTGATACATTACTTCTTTCCTGCGGACTTCTTCCGGAAAATGAACTTTCAAAAAGCGCAGGAGTAGAACTTTCACAGGTTACTTCAGGCCCAGTCGTTAATGACTCTCTCGAGACAAGCGTGGCAGGTATCTTTGCCTGCGGAAATGTACTTCACGTACACGATTTGGTGGACTTTGTATCTCAGGAAGCAGCGGCAGCTGGAAAGAATGCAGCCGTTTATATTAAAGCAGGAGAAAAAGACGCGCAGGCTGTAATGCTTCCGATTTCTCCGGAAGGCGGAGTGCGCTATACCGTGCCATCCTTTGTAAGACCTTCAGAAATGGAAGAAAACCTGACAGTTCGTTTCCGTGTTGGAGATGTATTCAAAAATAAAGCGATCGTAGTGTATTTTGATGATCAGCTGATCAGTAAGAAGAAGCGTCAGGTAATGGCACCGGGTGAGATGGAGCAGGTGATTTTAAAGAAAAACAAACTGGAAGAATATCCGGAGACAAAGAAGATTACGATTCGGATCGAGGAGGCATAAGCAATGAATGAGAGAGAATTAATCTGTATCGGATGCCCGATGGGATGTCCGATCGTTGTGAAAATGGAAGACGGAAAAGTTGTTTCTGTTACAGGAAATACTTGTCCGCGCGGAGATGCGTATGCAAGAAAAGAAGTAACAGATCCAACCCGTATTGTAACTACTACAGTTCGTGTCGCAGACGGAAAAGTACCAATGATTAATGTGAAGACAGAGCATGACATTTCAAAAGATAAGATTTTTGACTGTATCGCAGCGCTTCGCGGCGTAACGATCAAAGCTCCGGTTCACATTGGAGATATTGTGTTGGAAAATGTGGCAGGTACAGGTGTAAATATCGTAGCTGCCGGAAATGTGGATGCAGTACACTAGACGATTGTGAAGGGGATATAGTATAATTTATGAAACAGATGCCAGATACAAGTACTGTTGTTCACAGTTTCTGTGTCTGGCATTCATTTGATCTTGGTGGAACAAAGGAGAATTGAAATGAATTATAAATTTCTGGATGCGTTGGAGGTATCCCCTGTAATCGCAGCGGTAAAAGATGACGAAGGGGTAGAAGCCTGTCTGAAAAGTGAAAGCCAGGTTGTATTTATTTTATATGGAGATGTTTGTACGATTCCAGAGATCGTATCTAAAGTGAAAGCTGCAGGGAAACTGGCGGTAGTACATCTAGACTTGATCCATGGACTGGCATCGAAGAATATCGCTGCAGATTTTATCAAAAAATATACAGAAGCAGACGGTGTGATCTCTACAAAACCGACGATCATTCATCGAGCGAAGGAACTTGGAATGCTCACGGTATTGCGCGTATTTTTGATTGATTCTATGGCTTATGAAAATGTGAGAACACAGGTAACGGCAGCAAAGCCGGATGTGGTAGAGGTTCTTCCGGGAATGATACCGAAGGTGATCGGAAATATCTGTAAAGATCTTCCGGTACCTGTGATCGCCGGAGGAATGATCCGGGAGAAGGAAGATGTAATGGCACTTCTTAAGGCAGGAGTAACCAGTGTATCGTCTACGAATCTGGAAATCTGGTTTGAATAAGCTTTTATTTTTTCATCTTCTTTAATTTCAGCCACCCGGCATGAAGCATGTATACAACTGCAGGAATTAAGGAGAGCAGTTGTGTGTATGTATAATCTGTTGCCAGAGATACAGGTGAAAGCGCAACATGGAATGCAAGGAAGAGGAAAGCTCCGGCGGTAATCAGATTACAAAGGAGATACTTCCAGCCGAAGATTCCTAAAGCAGAGGCTGTCAGGAGTGCCACCAGCGATATCGTATCAAGTGAAACCGGCAAATGAATAAAATCATATTTTGCAGAAAAAAGTGTCAGGATCGCGTAAAGGAAAAGAAGCAGGTTCAATAATTCCATGATCTTGAACAATAAACTGTAAAAAGGTGTGACCGGGCAATCCGGCCACAATTCTACATCCAGTTTTTCAGCAAGTTCAATCGCGGAACGGGTGAATGTTGTGTTTGTCATTACGATGACCTTGTCACAGTCATAAAAATTCGCACCGGCATAAGCTTCCTGGACCGCTTTGTTACCAACGGGATACGTGTAATATTTACACTGTATCCCATATTTTTTTCTGTGTTTATAGGCAATGATGTCAACGCCTTGATCCCCAGAACTTTTAGTAACTTCTATTTTTGAAAAATGTTTTCTTTTTAGTATGATCGCACACTGTTCTTCGAACTGATATCCATCCATGTGTTGCTGCTTCTCCTATATGCTGTCTGAAATCATGATGTTGGGGTCAAAAGGTATTTTGACCCCTATGATACACGGATTGCTTCGCATTTCATGCTCTCGCAATCCTAAAACACCTCAAATCCGCTCATTTTTTCTACAAAAAATGGCTACTTTTCGGTGTTTTGCGGGTCAATAAGTCATGCTTTTTCATGCAAGCAAGAAACGCATGACCTTTTGACCCTTGTATCAAATCATTTAAGTAAGAAGAATGCCGGGAGGCATTCTTCTTACGTGATCAGGTAGAAATAGAATAGCATATTTCAGAGAAAAGAACAAGTGTTCTTTTTTACATTCCGTCCTTCAGTACATTGTGATCACGCAGTACCTTTTCAATCACATTTCCTTTTACGAGTTTCAGAAGAGGTTTCTTCAGTGCGTTCAGCGGTCCAGGCAGCTGGATCTCAAGTGGAGATTTTCCGTCCATAAGTTTTACAGAGCTGTCGAGAAGCTCGCGGATATCATAAACACTTCCCCATACTTCAGGCACACCACGGTCTACTTTGAGAAGTCCATAAACAGCTTCCATAGCAGTACGTACAGAATACTCTGTTGTGAAAACAGTATCTCTTGGAGTTTCAGCAAACTGTCCGAGGAAAGCGAAGTTGACACATCCATCCGGAATAACATCCGGGCGGTCACCTTTTGTACGTGGCATGAAGAATGCTGTGATGTAAGGCATCATTGTCGGTACACAGATTGCACTGTTTTCTGCCAGATCCATGATCTGATCTTCCGGAACACCAAGGTGATAGAGCCATTCTGCTGTGATTTCTTTTCCGGTACAGTCTTTCATAGGCTTCTTGATATAGTCACCAGGCACATCAGTAAATAATCCATAAACCCAGACACATACCTTATCTTTATCCTGGTCTTTGAACTGTCCCTGACGATTGATCGTCCAGCTTAACAGCCAGCTGGAATCCTGGCAGCTGACGATACCGCCGGTTACAACATTTCCGGTGCGAGGGTCACGTTTGCAAATGTCTGTGATATAAGGAATGATCTTGTCATCCAGAGTTGTAACTGTTGCAGATTCCCAGTTTGTCTTGGAAATGTCGGAACAGAATTTTTCCGGATGTCCGAAGGATGGATCCTGACGGGCAATGTTTTTCCAAAGGTTCCATACACCGCTTGTACGGACTTCGGCATCCCCGTTTGGTGCATGGTTCTGATCTCCGTAAATGGTTCCCTCTGTACAGCTTCCGTTTGTGACAAATACGAGGTCGTTTTCTGTCAGGACGATACCTCTTTCCTGTCCGTTTACTTTACATTCAATTGCAGATGCAATCTTTTTGTCTCCTTCGAATTTGAATACAACATTTGTGACTTCTGTATTGAACTGGAAGTCCACACCGGCATCTTCGAGGTATCTCTGCATCGGAAGAATGAGGGATTCATACTGATTATATTTGGTAAATTTCAATGCACTGAAATCAGGCAGTCCGGCAATATGGTGGATAAATCTCTGGAAATATAATTTCATTTCCAAAGCACTGTGCCAGTTTTCAAATGCAAACATTGTTCTCCAATAGAGCCAGAAAGTAGAATCAAATACTTCTTCGTCAAAAACATCTTCGATGGTTTTATCGTAGAGATCTTCGTCTTTTGTCATGAAGAGTTTCATGATTTCCATACAGCCCTTCTGACTGAGGTTGAATTTCCCGTCTGTATGTGCGTCTTTGCCACGATTTACAGTTGCACGGCAAAGGGAATAGTTCGGGTCATGCTTATTGAGCCAGTAATATTCATCAAGTACAGAAACACCAGGTGTCTCGATGGATGGAATGCTGCGGAAGAGATCCCACAGACATTCGAAATGATTTTCCATCTCACGTCCACCGCGCATTACATAACCTCGGGAAGTATCATAGATTCCATCACATGCACCACCGGCAATATCCATTGCTTCTAAAATGTGGATCTGGCATCCAGGCATCTGTGCATCACGGACAAGGAAACATGCCGCTGCCAGAGAGGCAAGTCCGCTTCCTACGATGTAAGCATTTTTCTGATCTACACCTTCCGGTTTCTCCGGATGTGCAAATGCTTCGTAGTTTCCGTTGGAATAATAGATGCCTTTGCTATTGCGGTCATATTTTCCACGTTCTGTGTTACGATAGTTATTCGGAACGGAAGAATCGGCAATAGTACTCTTCTTAAAAATAGAATTACCGGATTCTTTTTTTGCCTTCTGTGCGAGATAAATTGCAGTTCCTGTTCCTGCTGCCACTGCAGAGATTACACCAAGTTTAGATTTCTTATTTGACATAATAAAACCACCTTTCTGAGAAAACGTATTCATGTCTCGTTTTGAGATATGAAGTATAGTTGTTATAGCTATAGTATGGACATTTTTGAAGATTTTCAATTTACAAAAAGAGGCAAGTGATTAAAAAGTTATCATTTGCCTCTTTTTGTAAAGTATAGGTTTAGTATATTTGTGTTATGAATTTTCTTTTTTAGGAAGTGCTGCGAAATTTTCAATTGAATGCGTAAGGCTTCCGTGGATGGTTGTCTTATCGAGCGGCTTTTGAAGCATTAATTTTTTCAGAGATTCTTCCAATATTTGTTTTGTCTAGTTTATCATAGAGGGTCCCTCCGTTTGTTACGAAAACTAAGTGTGACTATAATTTATAGTATCACATTTTCCAAAACAGATAGCAAGTATTACACCATTTTTAAAAATCCTCTAGTGATGTATTTTATTATGGGAAAACAAAGGAGATTCTGTTATAATCTTTAAATAAAGTATTAAAAAAAGAAATGTAAGGTTATAGATATGAAAGAAAAAGAGAAGAAACTTAGACGGATTCTGCGTATTTTCATGACGCTTCTTACATGTATCCTGATTGCATTATTCTTTGGAATTATGGTATTGGTCAGCGATATGCAGGGGACGGCTCGTGTAGTGAATTATGCCGGACTTGTGCGTGGAAAGACGCAGCAGATCATCAAACTGGAAAATGCAAAGGAACCGCAGGATGAAATGATCAGGAAAGTCGATACTTATATTGATGGATTACGTCATGGCAGCGATGAACTGAACCTTATCCGTCTGGATGATAAAGCATTTCAGGATAAGATGGAAGTGCAGGAACAATTTTTTGAACAACTAAAGGAAGAAATCTATAAGGCTCGAGAAGAAGGATATGAAAATACACAGATTATAAATAAAAGTGAAACATTTTTTACAATCTGTGATGAGACAACAGGGCTTGCGGAAAGTTATTCGCAGAAGCTGGCATCTTTATTGAATCGTCTGGAGAAAATTGTTGTCGTGGATATTATTGGAATTGTGTGTCTGTTTGGATATGAGCTTTTCAAGGCGTTGCGGTACGCGGCACAAAACCGTGTGCTTCGTCAGAAGGTTTATCTGGATGAGGCAACAGGACTTCCGAATAAGAATAAGTGCGAGGAGATTCTGGGATCTGTGGAGCCGCTTACGGACAGGGAACCAACAGCGGTAATGGTGTTTGATTTAAATAATCTGAGGGTTATTAATAACCGGCAGGGACATGAAAGAGGCGATCAATATATCAGATCATTTGCAGAACAACTGCGGGCAGCACTTCCGGAGAAATATTTTGTCGGAAGAGACGGAGGAGACGAGTTTATTGCAGTATTAAAGCAGGTGGATCATAAGCAGGTGAAAGACTGTCTGCAGATGATACGGAAACAGACAGAGCGTTATTCAAAGAATCACCCGGATATGCCACTTAGCTATGCAGTGGGATATGCATTGTCTACAGATTTTCCGGGAAATAATATGAAAGACTTGTTCCGATATGCGGATAAGAATATGTATGTAGACAAGAATCAGGCGAAGATGAAAGAAGCAGCTGACAAGCGGAGACTTAGGAGAAGGCTGTTACAATCTGTAAAAGAAAAAGGATTTCATTTTACAGATTGTCTGTACTGTGATGCGATTCTGGATCAGTATGTTGTTCTTCGTGCAAGCTCAGAATTTTTCCTTGCAGATGATGGAAATTATTCCGGTGCAGTAGAGCAGATTATACAGGAGCTGGCGGAGGAAGAGAAACGCAGGGAACTCTGGGAGAAACTTCAGCTGTCGGAAATCCGGGAAACCCTGACGGAGGAACATCAGGTAGAGGAATATTTTTATTGTCACAAAGAGGGTGACAGAGCTTTGCGTGGCCGGATCACACTTTTACTGCCTGACTTTGCTGAAAATGGAAATCTGCATCATTTTCTTGTTGGGTTTGATGTTTATCAGGACAGGGACGAGTTGATCGTAAATGAGAAAAAACAACTGACACAGTTCTATGAACAGCTGACGCAATCCATTTTGGAAAATGGAAACTATATAGAAGCATTGATGGATACAGCAGAAATAATTCTGAGTGTAAATCTGACACAGAATTTATTGGAAAAGATATTTTGGCACAACAGGGAAAACAGGCAGATCCCAGACATAAAACGTCCATGTCCTTATGATACGTACTGTAAGACCTATCAGCGGTTCGTGACAAAAGAGACGAGAGAAAATTATCGTATCACAGAAAATCCGGCACAGCTGATCGAACGTTTTAAAGCAGGTGAAAAGCAGGTGACTGTGGAATATCAGGTAGAGCAAAGTAATGGAAGCAGACGCTGGTGGCAGGAGACAGTTCTGATGTCGCAGGAGATGTTTTATGAAAGCAGAACAAAGCAGACAAGTACTATGATTAGTGCAATTATTTTGTTCAAGGATATTTCAGAGTTCCATGAGCAGGAGGACAGAGAAAGAGAACGTCTGCAGGTCGCATACGAAAAAGCGGATCTCGAGAGCCGTGCGAAGACAGAATTCATGAACCGGATGAGTCATGATATCCGTACACCGATCAATGGCGTTCTCGGAATGATCCAGATGATTCGTAAGAATTATAAAGATCAGGAAAAGATAGAAGAGTGTGTTGATAAAATCGATCTGTCTGTCCAACATTTGAGTGAACTGGTCAATGATGTACTTGATATGAGTAAAATCGAGTCAGGACATTTAGAATTGCAGAATGATACGTTTGATTTGAATGCGTTGATAGATCAGGTAGAAGTTGTGGTCAGTGCACAGGTAGAAGCGATGGAAATCAGCTATGAAAGCCATCGGGAAAAGATGGATCATACGACGCTGATCGGAGATACGCTGCAGATCAGAAGAATTATGCTGAATCTGTTCAGTAATGCAATCAAATATAATAAGCGTGGAGGAAGGATAGACACTTATGTAAAAGAACTCTCTTTTGATGGGATGTGTGCGGCATTCGAATTTCGTATTACGGATACAGGTGTAGGGATGAGCAAAGAATATATAAAAGAAGAATTGTTTAAGCCTTTTACACAGGAAATAAATGATGCAAGAACGCAGTACAGAGGAACGGGGCTGGGAATGTCAATTGTAAAAGGACTGGTCGAAAAGATGGGCGGAACAATCCAGGTGAGCAGTACGCCCGGCGTTGGAACGGAGTTTCGTTTTTATTTGAGTTTTCCAGTAGTTCAGCCGGAAAAGGAAAGTCAGAGTGGAGAATGTGTACAGGGAACAAAACAGGATCTGAAAGAAGATAAACCACTCAGAGGATATCATATTCTTCTTGCTGAAGATAATGAGATCAATATGGAGATTGCAGAGTTTTATCTGGAAGAAGCTGGTGCACAGGTGATAAAGGCATGGAATGGACAGGAAGCTGTGGAACTATTTAAACAGTCGGGTCTGAGAGAATATGATGCTGTTCTTATGGATATCATGATGCCGGAGATGGATGGAAAAGAGGCGTCACGAAAGATCCGATCCATGGCAGACAAAAGGGCAGATTCAGCTGAGATTCCGATTTTGGCAATGACAGCACAAGCGTCTACCGAAAGTATACATCAGTGTGAGTTGGCAGGTATGAATGAGTGTATCTTTAAACCTGTGAACGCAAAAGAGTTGATTGGATTGCTTCAGGATATAGTTGAAAAAATATAAATTGAGAGGAAGGAAAATGCACGAATTAGGTGTTGTCTTTTATGTTGTAAAAGATGTAAAGAAGGTTGCGGAAAAAAATCATGTGGAGAAAGTTTCTTCCGTGACACTGGAGATTGGGGAAGTGTCAGGAATTCTACATGATTATCTGACTGATTGCTGGAATTGGGCGAAGAAGAAAGAACCGCTTATGGAAGAAGCCGAACTGAAAATCGAGCAGATAGAAGCAGTAACATTTTGTGAGGAATGCCAGAAAGAATATCCAACGGTAGAACATGGGAAAATCTGTCCGTACTGTGGAAGTGAAAATACCTATCTGCTTCGTGGGAATGAATTTTTAATAAAAGAGATAGAGCTATCGGACTGAAAAATCAGCGTCTTACCTATTGTCAACCGCTTTGATAGATGATACAATACGAGAGACTTAAAAGAATCACAGGTGTTGCTGCTCACAGCAGCCCGTAAACATTTCTTACAGTTTCTAGTAATACACGAGTTAAGCGAGGAAAAGAATTATGCGTCAGATTATCTATGACAAAGTGAAACATATTGCAGACAAATACAAAGGTTATATTGATACAGAAGATTTGATGAAGGAAGGACTTACAAATCGTCAGATTGGTCTGTTGACAGCAGAAGGAAAGCTTGAAAAGGTAGCACATGGACATTATTGGATCATTAGTCCAAAGTTTTCCAAACCGGAAGATTATAAAGCAGTGGAAGTGGCGCGAGTAAATAGAAAAGCGGTAATCTGCGCAGACAGTGCATGTTATTACATGGGTCTGATCGATAAAGAGCCGGAGATCCTTTCGATTGCAACAAGAAGAAGTGACCGTCACAAGATGAAGATGAATTTTGAAGTCAGCAGACATTACTTCTCAGAGCAGGCTTTTGAGGATGAGAAGCATGTGTTTGATACAAAGTACGGTTCTTACAATGTATATGGAATTGACAGAAGCGTGTGCGATTGCATTCGTTTCCGTGAAGACATTGATAAAGATATCTTTGAACTTGTTATTGAGAACTACAGAAGATACGCTAAGAAGAATGAAGAACGTCTCATGGCATATGCCAAAGCAATGCGTATCGGAAGACAGGTAGAAAGAATCGGGTTGGATAGATAGTCTATAATAAGAATGATTTAAGAGAGTCTGGTATTTGCCAGACTCTTTTTGTGCGTAGCAATCAGTGAGAAATTCCAAAATAATTCATCATGTGCATAAGAAAAGATGTTCCGATTTTTGAAAGATAACCGTCAGGATGATGGAGAATACAGATATCAGAGGTGATGACCGGATCGGTGATCAATTTTTTAATGATATTTTTGGATGTGAGTGATTCAGCAGCTGACGCAGGGAGAATTGCAATTCCCATTCCGGCTTTCGCCCATGCAGTTCCTGTACGGGAATCATGGTTGATACATAAATAGTTTGGCTGCAGTTTAAGTGTTTCAAAATGTTGGTCTAAAACAGGAAGCCAGCGATGGTAGACAATCAGGGGATGTTCTGCTAACTCTTTAAGAGAGATTGTTACATTTTGGTCGGGTTCAGCGGTAGCTATTTTTCTATCCGTGGAAAGCGTATGTTTTGTATTATAAGAAGTATCGGAAGAAAAATATTTTTTATTTCCGACAGCAAGCAAGTGCTCTTTAACCAAAGTGTAACAGGTTAAATTATCTGATTGGAAAGGGGTACGTACAATTGCAAGATCCAGAACTTTGGATTGTAGTTGTTTGATGACACGATAAGTGTCATTTTCATATAATTCAAAACGAATTTCAGGAAATTGCTCATGAAATGGACGAAAAGCGCGCTGTGCCATCAGATCATGAGCAGAGGAAACAATACCAATTCGAAGTACGCCGGATTTTCCTTCACGATAGTCAGAAAGTTCCTGTAAAGTACGCGAAGAAAGATCTAAAATATCCTTGGAACGCTCATAAAGAATACGCCCGGCTTCTGTTAATTCAATCTGACGAGGTCCGCGGAAAAAGAGTTGAGAACCGATTTCCTGTTCAAGAGATTTCATTTGTGCACTTAATGGCGGCTGGGAGAGATTTAATTTTCGCGCGGCTGAGGAAATAGTTCCTTCATTTATTACTGTGACAAAATATTCCAATTGTTTTAAATCCATGTGAAACCTCCAATTATATATTTGATATCATGTAGGAATATAGGGTGCAATGCACGAAATAATATATATTGATTCGTGAGAATAAAAAAATATATGAAAAATATATGCTTTCTATATAAAAATAAGATTTTTCGTATGCTTTATTCTATGATAATATAAGAGATAGATTATTATCAAGAGTTAAAAAAATAACAATTGGAAAAACAGTTAAAAAATAATAATCGAGTAAGATTAAAACAAATCAATTAGAACAACAGGAAGGAAAGAGAGGGTATTATGAAGACATTGCTTGCATATCTGAAAGGATATAAGAAAGAATCAATACTTGCTCCGCTGTTCAAGATGCTGGAAGCATCTTTTGAGCTGTTTGTTCCGTTGGTAATGGCGGCAATTATTGATGTTGGAATTGCAAATCAGGATAAGCCATATATTGTGAAAATGTGTTTTGTACTGATCGCGCTGGGAATCATCGGACTTGTCTGTTCCATTACAGCACAGTATTTTGCAGCGAAGGCAGCAACAGGAGTCGGAACGGGAATAAGACATGGATTATTTGAACATATCCAGAAATTTACATTTACGGAAATGGACCAATTAGGAACATCTACATTGATCACACGAATGACAAGTGATATCAATCAGATCCAGTCAGGTGTGAATCTTGTTTTACGATTGTTCCTGCGTTCGCCGTTCATTGTATTTGGTGCAATGATCATGGCATTTACAGTAGATGTGAAAGCAGCACTTGTATTTGTTGTGACGATTCCGCTTCTTTCACTTATTGTGTTTGGAATCATGCTTGTGACGATGCCGATGTATAAGAAAGTGCAGGCAGATCTTGATCAGGTACTTCTTGCAACGAGGGAAAATCTGACAGGAGCAAGAGTTATCCGTGCATTCAATAAAGAAGAGGATGAGACGAAGCGGTTTGAAAATGCGAATCAAATTCTTACAGATGCACAGAAATATGTGGGACGCATTTCTGGAATGATGAATCCGCTGACATATATTATTGTAAACGGAGCAATCATAGCATTGATCTATGTCGGTGCAGTCCGTGTTGATATCGGAGATCTGACCCAGGGACAGGTTGTGGCACTTATTAATTATATGTCACAGATTCTTGTTGAACTTGTGAAGTTAGCGAACCTGATCATTTCCGTGACGAAGGCAGCAGCATGTCTGAACCGTGTGGAGAGTGTGCTTGCTGTGAAACCAGATATGAATGAGGGAGATGTAAGATGGAAGAGCAATTCTTCCGAAGCAGATCGGGATTTGAAAAATAAAATTCCGGTCGTAGAGTTCTCTCATGTATCTTTGACCTATAAAGGAACTTCAGATACATCCTTATCTGATATAAATTTCTGTGCCAAGAAAGGACAGACGATAGGAATCATCGGGGGAACAGGTTCAGGAAAATCGTCTCTTGTGAATCTGATTCCGAGATTTTATGATGCAACAGACGGTACAGTGAAGATCAATGGACGTGATATTAAAGAATATCAGACAGAGAACCTAAGAGAACATATCGGTGTCGTTCTTCAGAAAGCAGTGCTTTTCAAAGGGAGTATTGCGGACAATCTCCGCTGGGGAAAGGAAGATGCAACAGAGCAGGAAATGTATGAAGCATTGGACATTTCTCAGGCAAGAGAATTTGTTGATACGAAACAAGGCGGATTAGAATTTCAGATTGAACAGGGAGGAAGAAACCTTTCCGGAGGTCAGAAACAGAGAATGACGATTGCACGCGCACTGGTTCGGAAACCGGAGATCCTGATTCTCGATGACAGTGCATCAGCGCTGGATTTTGCTACAGATGCGGCACTTCGCAAGTCAATCAAAGAGATGAAAAACCAGCCGACCGTATTTATCGTATCTCAGAGAGCAGCATCTATTCAGTATGCAGACCAGATCATTGTGTTGGATGATGGTGCAATGGCAGGAATCGGAACACATGAAGAACTGCTGAAGGATTGTCCGGTCTATCAGGAAATCTATTATTCACAATTTCCAAAGGAGGCGGTAGTCAATGGCTGATAAAATAAAGATAAATAGTGATAAGAAACAGAAAAGTCAGGCAGCAACATTGAAAAAGGTAATCCGCCGACTTGGAAGATACAGAATTTTTCTCGTATTTTCAATTCTGCTTGCAACTGTATCTGTTGCGCTTACACTTTATATTCCAAAGCTGACAGGACATGCAGTTGACTATGTGATCGGAAAAGGTGAAGTGAATTTCCCGGGAGTAATCCAGGTGATGATTCAGATTGGTGTGTGTACACTGATTACGGCATTGGCACAGTGGCTGATGAATGTGTGTAATAACAAAATGACCTATCAGATGGTTCAGGATATCAGAAATGAAGCGTTCCATAAAATAGAGCAGTTGCCGCTAAAATATATTGACGGCCATCCATACGGAGATGTTGTAAGCCGTGTAATCGCGGATGTTGATCAGTTTTCTGATGGACTTCTGATGGGATTTACACAGCTCTTCACCGGGATTGCCACGATTGTCGGAACATTTTGTTTTATGTTATCCGTAAATGTATCGATTACATTTGTTGTGGTTCTTATCACACCGGTATCATTCGTTGTAGCAAATTTTATTGCAAAGAAAACATTTCGTATGTTCCGTCTGCAATCTGAAATACGTGGAGAGCAGACAGGCTTGATTGATGAAATGATCGGAAACCAGAAAGTAGTTCAGGCATTTGGACGCGGAGAAGATGCAACAGAGCGTTTCGACGAAGTGAATAAAAGATTGCAGGAGGCATCCTTGCGGGCAACATTTTTCTCATCCATCACGAACCCGGCGACAAGATTTGTCAACAGTCTGGTTTACACAGGAGTTGGAATTACCGGAGCATTTGCAGTTGTACGCGGTGCAATGAGTGTAGGACAATTGTCCAGTTTCTTGAGCTATGCAAATCAGTACACAAAGCCATTTAATGAGATTTCCGGAGTCATGACAGAATTTCAGAATGCGATTGCATGTGCGCAGAGAGTATTTACATTGATTGATGAAGAACCGCAGATACCGGAACCGGAACATGCAGTTCATCTGACGGATATTGATGGAAATGTGAAAGTAGAGGATGTTTCATTCTCTTATCTGCCAGGTCAGCATCTGATTGAAGATTTTAACCTGGAAGTAAAGCCAGGACAGCGTATTGCGATTGTCGGACCGACCGGATGTGGAAAGACAACCTTGATCAATCTGCTGATGCGTTTCTATGATGTGAATGCAGGAAGTATTAAAGTAGAAGATATAGATATTCGCGAAATGACAAGAAAAAGTCTGCGTGCAGGGTACGGAATGGTTCTTCAGGAGACCTGGTTAAAAACGGGTACAATTCGTGAAAATATTGCTATGGGAAGACCGGATGCAACGGAAGAAGAGATTGTCGAGGCAGCGAAAGCTTCTCATATCCATAATTATATCCGTCGTCTGCCAAAAGGATATGATACATGGATCACAGAAGATGGTGGCGGGCTTTCACAGGGACAGAAGCAGCTGCTTTGTATTGCAAGAGTTATGTTATGCAGACCACCGATGTTGATTCTGGATGAAGCAACATCATCCATCGATACAAGAACGGAGATCAAGATTCAGCAGGCATTTGCAAAACTGATGGAAGGAAGAACAACTTTCATTGTTGCACACCGTCTGTCAACCATCCGTGAGGCTGATGTGATTCTCGTAATGAAAGATGGAAAAATCATTGAACAGGGGAATCATGAAGTACTGATGAAGAAGGAAGGTTTCTATCATCATCTGTATGAGAGCCAGTTTTCAATGTAGGATAAGGTATGATGCGAGATAGTGAGATACGTTGCAGGTCGCATGAAATGTAAATAGTAACGAAATGAAAAAGGAAGGCTATCAACTACGATAACAGTATAAATTGATATGCTCCCTTCTAGGTAGACAAGTGAAATAATAAAAACTTGTCACTTAGGAGGGAGCATATTTTATGTCTAAAAGAAAAGTATCTGTTGAGGATAAGACATATGCTGTAAATCTATATCTGGATGGAAAAGAAAGCCAACGGCGAATTGCCGATATGTTTGATGTAAGTCTCGCATCTGTC